>ENA-OPVG01000198-OPVG01000198.1-human-gut-metagenome-genome-assembly--contig:-NODE-198-length-53072-cov-7.611766_pt1 | contig 53072 bp, 39 predicted proteins | sample MGYA00241093_ERZ501975 | MGnify/ENA primary metagenome ERZ501975 (study PRJEB25962, sample SAMEA2042993) | human gut metagenome | biome: human gut; feature: human-associated habitat; material: faeces... | reverse complement strand
ACACACTTTTTGTCCACCCTTTATCTTTGTCAAAAAAAGATAAAAGTGCTACAAACCCAGTATTTATCTAGGTTTGCAGCACTTTCTACACACACTTTTTGTCCTATAACTCTGCTTAGCTTGTAAACTAATGACATACACAAAAATCCCGTAACCGATGGCCCCCATCGATTACGGGATTTTTGCTGTCATTTCAAACTTCTATTTGCATTAACACTTTATATATTTCATGTTAACGAGTTATAAAATTAAAAGCTCGTCCCATTAATGCTTTTTTATACGCCCGAGTCATTGCTTCCACGCTTACTAAATCAAGACTGTCATCATACGATTCAATTTCAAAATTGCAAACGGCTTGAGCTGCTTTCTTATTTTGCATCACTGCATAATTATAGGATAACTTCTTTTCTAAATCTGATAAATTAAATGAATAACTCATAATTAATTCCTCCTCCAAATTAGAACTATTTCTTTTCTCTGTTATTATCATACGCCTCTCACATCAAATGTCAACCCTTCTGAAAACTTCAAACAAATAACTAATAACTGCCAGTTATGTAGGGCTATGAATTAAAGTTCTTACTCGTCAAAAAAATAATGGTCTATTGTTACTGTTCATCTTTTTATACCCCTCCTCACACAGCCGAATTTAAAGTAAAAATAATACCGCACAATACCCACTGTTGTGCGGTTTTCCATAACTTCTTATTATATACTGTTAATTGTTAACCAAAAGCAATATATAGATTCTCGTCATAACTGCGCTTCATGAGGAAAAAAGGCATTTCAATTGTCAGCCCTCTCAAAAATTGTCTTCCTACATGACTAGCTTTTATAGGTAAAACTTCGTTTTTTCACAATAATAGGATTTTTAACAATAACAATTCAAACATAACATCTTGACTTTCGTCATTGAACTTTGATGCCCATTGTGGAAAAATGCCCCATGAGATACCATCTAATCAAACGAAATGTGTAGCTATTAATCATTAAGGAGGTCCCTCATGAACACTGAAACAATGAGCCTACGTAAAGCCTTAGGTCAAAAGAAGTTATTAGACAAACAAATCAAAGCCATGATGTCCGAAAAGTTCGTCACTTCCGAATCGGCCCAGACGGCTGTTATCGACGGCTTACCGCTTAATGCCTGGCAAGACGAAGTGAAAGCCAACTATCAGTCGTTAAACGACAAAATCCGTCGCCGCGAAGCATTGGCCGTGGCCATCATGGACGCCAATGTGAATAACTTTGTAGAACTGCCCCGTTTCATCACCCTCGATGAAGAACACACAGGCACAGAAAAAGTAAGCTTTCGCCGGCGCCATTGCTCGCAAAGCTTACTACACAAATGAACTGTCCTATATCGTTAACGAATTGCGCCAGAAGGTAACTAATGCTACCGAGCAGTTTGATTTTATCAATGATCTATGTGAAAGGACCATCAGAGATCGTATGGCGCAAGAGTTCGGCACGGTTAATAACGCCAGTGCCAAGTCCCGCGAAGAACGGGAAACTACCCTTCGCAAACAGTATGAAGCCGTTTTCTACGATCCGGCCGATATTGTGAAAAAAGCGAAGCTCGCCAAAGAGCGCATCGAGAACTACCTCGAAGAAATCGACGCCATTTTGGGCAATGCCACCGAAATGACAACAATTACCGTATCGTACTGAGTTAAAATGATATACCTCTGATATATCGCGACTTTCGTTATATCAGAGGTACGTCATCAAACTATTCAAGTTATATATTATGTGCTTTTTAACAAATGAAATTTGCCGGGTTATCGAAAAACATTAAATATGGTTTGCCGGATTTTTTGGAGCAGGGTTTTACCGGTAAAACTAAAACTCTACCATTGCCTAAAATAGGATAAACCAAGGCACTTTATTGTCTGGTTGTAATTATGCTGCCATGAGCAGTTGTGGTCTGCAGGGAGCCTTCAACATACAAAAGTCCCTGCACTAATCATTAACCATTAACTGTTAGCGTTAAGCTATTAATCATTAAACTCATCGTTAACTGTTACCAATAAGCTATTAATCAATAAAGGTTAATCATTCTGAAATCTTGGAGACAGATTTTCGCTACCAAACCAAAGCCCAATGTTTTGCACCAAGCAGATAATCCGGCATTTTTATTTCATTCGTATTTTACAGGCCTTTTTGAGGCCTTATTATTTTGTCCTTATTTTTAATCTGACTATCTTGCTTCCCCTAATATAATTTATGGTTAGCCGTCAAATACATAACCCTCCGATGTGTAATAATAGTATTCGAAAGAAACTATATTGCAAACCGGAGGGTTAAACGTTATTATGAAGTTAACAGATTATTCTCCTATAATCTCATTCAATGCATTCTTACTATGGCAATTCAACTATTCTTGAGGCAACAATTTAACTATTGTTGTTGCGACAATTCATACAATTTAGCCACTCGTTTACGCAGTGGCGGATGATCGCTGACCAGTTGATTGATAAAACCTTCCGTATCGCCGTAGCGTGTCAGTTTTGCCAACGCCGACGCGAGTTCCTGCCCGAGCCCCAACTCATGAGCAAAACGATCGTCACGATATTCGGCAACACGCGAGCCAAACGGCGCTAACAACACATAGCCGAAATTAGCGATACTATGCAGGATTCGTACAATAAATCGTATAAATAGGATAAAGGCCATAAAGATAACTGCCAAAATATTGATAAACGGAATGTAGCGAAGTATATTATACACCATCGTAATCATCCAAACGATTAATTCAAAAGCAATTATGATAGCGTTATACACATTGAGCATGGCCACCGACGTCATACCGTAAGTGGTATCGCGATGAATCAAATGGCTGAGCTCATGCGCCAGAATCCCCTTAAGTTCAGCCGAGTTCATTTCATTAATCAAGCCCATCAACACGACTACCCGGTCATGGCCTAGGGCAAAGGCATTAATCTGATTGCTGTGCTGCACATACAGCCGATAGCGCCCCGCATCAACGCCGGCGCGATTGCACACATCTTGCCAACAGGCATCTAAATAGTTTTTCAAATCACCTTCCGGTTTGCTAATAGCTTTAATTTTTAAAAACAAGCCCTGCACCGGTGGCAATTGGAATAAGATGATGGCGACTAAAAAGAAAAGTGCCACCCAAGTGCAAGATATGGCAAAGCTGTGTGTCGGTAAATTGTATTTTTGCAAAAAATCTAAAATAAACGGCTGTTCCAATATGGTCGGTTCCCCAAAAAGCGCAAAGATATTATTGATAAAGTGCAAAATAACCGTTCCTACCAAGCCATAAATGAGACCGGTAATTATAAGCAATAGAATTCCCATGCAATATCCCTTTCTATTCGCACTACCTCTGATGTTTTAAACGTATTACCGGTACGTCCAATACCATACCTAAACTTACGATATATTCTTTATTCTTATCTAGATTATACCCCAAGACAGGAGTAACGACCATGATTTATTTCACCAGCGATCTGCACCTAGGCTATCCAAAAGTTATTAAAAAACAGAAATCGTCCGTTCGACACGGTTGAAGAAATGAATGAAACACTCATCGCCAATTACAACAGCCTTGTTTCTAAAAAAGATACGGTGTATCTCTTAGGGGATTTAACGCAAAAACTAGAACCACAGGAGGCTAATTCCTTACTGAGTCGTCTAAATGGTAAAAAGACGCTCCTCATAGGCAATCATGATAAGTATAAGAAATATGATGCCAAAATTTTTAAAGAGATGTGTGATTATAAATATTTGACTGATAAAAAAGTCCCTATCGCCTTGATGCATTATCCGATTTTAGCGTGGAATCGCTATCGTCACGGCAGCATGATGTTGCACGGTCACATCCACTCAACGGGCGAGTATAACGAACGAAATCGAGTGGAAGGCATTCGACGCTACGATGTGGGCGTTGACGCCAATCACTTCTATCCTGTTTCTTTGGATGAAATATGGGAATTTTTTGAGATTGAATAAAAAGGAGTTAACCTATGATTTTTGTTACAGGCGATCTTCATGGTGAAAAAGAACAAATCCAAGAATATATCAAAGTATTAAGCGATTGCACTAAAGACGATATTTTGATTGTCGCCGGTGACTTTGGCATTCCTTGGTACAGTCGTGCCTTAGACATGCACTATAAAGACGATAAGTTATTAGACTTATTAAGAAATGCCCCTTTTACAACTTGCTTTGTTGACGGCAATCACGAAAATTTTGACTTACTATATAGCAATCCTGTCATTGAAAAATGGGGCGGCCGTGTTCATGATTTGGACGGTATCTACCACCTCATGCGCGGCGAAATTTTTACCATGGAAAACCAAACTATTTTCACCTTCGGCGGCGCTGCCAGTGTGGATAAACAATACAGAACGCCGAGCATTTCATGGTGGGAGCAAGAAAACTCGACATCTGAAGAACAATCCTATGCTATTGAAAACTTGAAAAAGCACAATTTTAACGTAGATTACGTCATCACCCATCAGGCACCCAAACAATTTATTCATATCATTCGTCATTTACTTTTTAATAAAGTCAACATTACCTGCCCGACACAGGAGTTCTTGACCAAGCTAAAGCCGAAACTTACTTTTAAGAAATGGTACTTCGGACATTATCACGATGATATAAATTCTCCGATTGATAGAGCCAGACTGCTGTTTGATGAGATTGTTGATTTGGGGACGTAAAAAATATTGATTTAATAGCAAAAAATGAGATGCAAGTTAAACTGCACCTCATTTTTTATTATTTAAGTATCAATTAGAATTCCGCTTCCTCTTGGAAAAGTTCTTTATTAATGGCACTTAACCCCAACCCTACTAGGCCAAAAATCCAGGTAATCGGATGAGAAGAAAATCGGTTATAATTACGTGCTTGGCGGCTATCATGAATTCCTGTTTTACACCAAATAGCAAAATGTTCACAATTATTGCCCAGCAAACTATAATTTTCTTTCTTCGGCGCATTTAAACGTCCATATGCTCTTTTTACAGTCTCCTCCGGTGAATAAAAATTATATTTACCATCTTCAAAGGAACAATAATCATCAATAACAGACAACAACTCTTGTGGCGGAATCGTATATATTTTATCCTCACACCTAAATTTTTCAACATCAGTCTTAGCAATTCGCGGATCTTTATATCCTGTAACTTTGTCAATAAAGTTACTATCAAAATGAATGACGTTTAATTCTCCCACATAAATCCCAAAATGTGAATAAAATCCTCGATCGCAAAAAATAATGTCTCCTGGAATAACTTTTCTTCCCATAATCACTAACCTCCCCATTAGATTTCTTTACATATGTATTTTGGAAATTTCAATGTCCGTTGTGCCTAATTTAGTATATTTCATCTTATTCCACCTTCTCAATCGTAGCCGTAAAATCGCCCTTCATGCCGGATAGAATTTCCATCCCCGACTCTACACGGCCTAATTTAATTAGCCCCGGTGAATTTCCAAAGTCTTTATAAAAAATGCATAGATTGCCCCATGGTGAGAAGTAGCACAAATCACCTACATCGGGATCCGTTGCATCCGGTTCGCCTTTAGTCGGCAGCTTTTCAGGTGGATAGGCAATTTTCTCGGTACTGTTATAATCTGAAAAACTCAGCGTCATAGGAAGTGCTTCGTAAAGGGCATTGGCCGTTGGTGTATCATAGAGAACAATAGAAATCTCCTGTCCTTCGACGGTCATTTTTAATTTACGATTCGTTACATTTGGTGTAGCTTGTTGCGTTTTCACAACACTCGTGTCCTCTTTGGCATTCGAGCTTACAGCTTCTTTAGCATTCGAATTCGCAGCCTCTTTAGCCGTGCTCGACTGGCCGGCACAGGCCGTCAATATGGTAACAATCAGTGACATTGCCAGAAATACAATAACTTTTTTCATAAAAGCCCCCTCTTTTCTCAATGAAACTGTATCCAAAAGGCAAATACTCCATTCTCTTAATACCTTTATTGTAACTATATTTAGTTCATATTTCTAATACTTATCTCTCATTATTAGTTATGCCTAAAATGTATTTCTTAGCGAAATCAATAAATCTTGCTGTAGCTAATGAAAAAATATACGTATTTACTTCTTCACCAATTCATATCGTATATTACGGCTTCCACCAATCTGTACAATCTGCCCCTTATCTATCATTGATTTCAAAATACGCCCCGCCGTAGATTGACTAACACCCAATAATTCCTGAGTTTCTTTGCGAGTAATCACTTGCTTCTCCGCCAAGTGATGCATTATTCTTTCCTCATTCGAACTGCCAAACGGAACCACTGTCTCTCTAATCGCCTGTGGTTTCTCCGTCACTTCTCTCATAGTATTGACATTAGGTAGAATAATTTTAAACGTATTATTAGTAACTCGAAGTTGTGGCTGTAACGGAGCACCGACGTATGCATCCATAATTTTTTGCATACCTGTGCCATAAGCTTCAATGAGTTCTAAACGGTAAAAAACATTAGCCAGGTTCGGATTACGACACACCGAAACACCTGCTGTCACATCTTCTAACTCTAACCCGGGGAGCAGACCACCCAAAGAAACAAATTCTAACCTGTCTTCGAAAATACTGATTAATGTACTGGCACTAAATGAATAGTCTCGGTGAACTAACGTATTAAGTAATGCCTCGCGAACTGCAACTTCCGGATAATCTCGGGTGTCGATACGCCGAAGTTTTTCAAAAGTTGAACCGATTTGATTATGTAAATCAATATAATCGTAAACTTCATTCATTTGTTGCATAAGCGAACCGGAGAATTCTCTACGATCTTTAAATATATTTTGATTGGTTCCTTGAAATATGGCTGCCTTGATAGTATAAGGACACTGTTCAGATAGGAGTAAGCCCAAGTTCGTATATAATCCATCAGGAGATACTAGTTTTAAAGTTTTCAGCTGAGATGGCCCAAATGGAACCCTTCGAAGATCAAACTCTTTTTTGGTGGCTTCAAAAGTTAACTCCTGATTAATAGAACGCATATCCTCAAAGCTATCGTATTCTTCTTGAAAACTCATTCTACTCATTCCTTAGATTTCCCCCATCTATATTCTAACCAAATTCTAACTTTCTAATCACTTTCTAATCATTTCTAACCACATTCTAACCATTCTCATTAACAATGTCAATTAATATTTCTCAGCTCTCCATTATTAGGTATTTTAGAATATGAAATCTATGTAAAATAAAAAAGTAGCGAGAACCTAGCAAAAACAGGCCGTAACGAAATGTATTTTTCTACTCGCATTTCGTTACAGCCCGTTCGTATTACTTCTTAATATTAATCTTTGTCATTATTCGACTTAGAGTCTGCATAATAGTTAATTAAGCACCCCTTAGCAATAATAGATTTTTCTTCATTGCTCAAATAGCCTAGGTGTAATGTAATTTCTTCTTTTTTCCCATTATTAATCACATAAGCCTTAAAGTCGTCACTATCACTTAATAAGATAGCTCTTACATTAGGTACAAATACATAATCCCCTACCGCCAACTTTCTAGAGTCAGTTTCACTTGTTACAAATGGCAACATCCCCCAATTAATTACATTTGAACGATATCGTTTAGTAGCATATTCTAAGGCAATATTGGCTCCTCCACCTAATACACGCTGACAAGATGCAGCTTGTTCACGAGCGGATCCATCACCCGGTTTATTGGCATAAATCATGCTTGCTACAAGTGTCGACTTAGACAAATCATCTAATGATTTACCAAGATTCAAAGCGTCATTAATCATTTGATAAGCATTTTGTAATTCCAAATTAATAACTCCATCTTGACGGCTTTTTTCCCAGTCTCTTACTGTCTTAGCACGACCAACATATTCCGGCACTTTACGACTTAAAGCAAATTCTGAAAGTGCATAAGGATTTGAACGATAAGAGGAGGTTTCCCCAGATGGGATTAATTCATCAGTGGTTGTAACCGGATCATCAATGTATGCAGCTACTTTTAACAAAATATTATCTGTTAATGCTTCAATTTTTGGCCATGCTTTAATTGATGGACCATATACAAGTTCTTCAGCTGTATTCGCATCACCATAACCTTGATAAACCTTATTAACATATGGTTTATCATTAAAATGATAGGAAGCTATATTATCATCATAATCAACTTCAGTGGCTGCTGTTAAAGCGCCCTTATTAATTGCTGTAGCCGCTATAGATCGTGCGTCCATCAGTGCAACCGAGGAAATTTGTCCCTGTCCCGGTTTGGAACCTTCACGATTAGGAAAATTACGCGTTGCATGTCGAGCAGATAGCCCACCATTATTTGGGGTATCACCAGCACCAAAACAAGGACCGCAGAATGCAGATCGAATAATAGCACCGGCTTCCATTAAATCACCTAGAGCACCATTTCTCATAAGTTCTAAGTAAATTGGCTGGCTGGATGGATACACGCTAAAGGCAAAACGTTCTTGTCCAACACCTTTTCCCTTTACAATATTAGCGGCCGCCATAATATTTTCATATAAACCGCCGGAGCAGCCTACAATTATTCCTTGATCTACATGAAGTTTATTCTCATGATATTTTTCCGGTAACATAAGACGTAATTCTTTATTATCCAATTGATCTACTGCATTTTTTTCAATTTGACGCAATAAATCTTGACCGCCTTCATTCAACTCTTTAATTGTATATACGTTGCTTGGATGGAACGGCATAGCAATCATACTTTCCACTTTATCGAGTTCTACTTTAACTAAACCATCATAATAAGCAATATTACCCGGCTGTAATAATTTATAATCAGAACCTCGACCATGAATTGTTAAAATTTCTTTAGTCGTATCATCTGTGCACCAAATTGTAGTAAGACAGGTCGTTTCCGTCGTCATAACATCGATACCATTGCGAAAATCCATGGATAAATTATGTATACCAGGTCCTACGAATTCCATAATTTTATTTTTAACAAAACCATTTTTAAAAACAGCTTTCTCTATAGCTAAAGCAACATCTTGTGGTCCAATGCCATGACGTGGCTTACCTGTCAAATAAATGGCAACTACTTTTGGTCGTTGAATATCATACGTACGGCCTAATAATTGTTTAACTAACTCCGGACCGCCTTCGCCGATGGCCATTGTTCCTAATGCACCATAACGAGTATGACTATCTGAACCTAATATCATCTTCCCACATCCTGCCATAGTTTCACGCATATATTGATGAATAACAGCCAAATGAGGTGGCACATAAATACCGCCAAAACGCTTAACCGCAGACAAACCAAATACATGATCATCTTCATTAATTGTTCCGCCAACGGCAGCTAAACTATTGTGACAATTAGTTAAAACGTAAGGAATAGGAAAACGATCTAACCCGGATGCTATTGCAGTCTGAATAATCCCCACATACGTAATATCATGCGATGTAAGTGCATCAAATTTAATACGTAAAGACTCATCCCCTTCACTAGTTTGATGTGCCATCATGATTCGATACGCCATGGTTTCTTTAGCGGCTTTTGTTTCATCAAACTCTTGACTACGCGAATGGTTTACAACGGATTCCTTAGTGACAATCTTGTTTCCATTTTCTAAAAAAATGCCATCTGAAATTAATGTTACTGCGTTCATGTCCCTACCTAACCTTTCTTTTTTATTCCAACGCTTTATATACTTTACTATCGAACATTAACTATAAATTAACCTTGTATCTCAATGACGGTTCTTATATAATTGATATAATAAATATTTATCGGAGGATTTCATGGATACAAAAGACTTTATATTGCTAAAAACTTTATATGAAGAAAAAAATATTACTTATACGGCAAAACGTTTATTTATGACCCAACCGGCCTTAAGCGAACGTATTAAACGTCTTGAAAAAGAATTTAATTGTAATCTGATTATCCGACAACCTCGTGGTATTGCTTTTACTTCGGAAGGCGAACAATTATATAACTATATGCAAGAGGCTGACAAAGCCTACCAAGCTATAAAAAAACAATTAAGTGCTACCGGCACTGAAATCAGAGGCACATTGCGTCTTGGTTGCTCTAATATTTTTGCCAAATACCACATTCCAAAAATTCTGTCAGCCTTTTCTCTAGCCTATCCATATATTGACATCAATATGTACAGCGGCTTAAGCTATCGCTTGTATCGACGATTCTTAGAAGGCGAATTAGACGTTACTATCGTTCGTGGTGCACACGATTGGAGCGAACATCATCTGGAACTCTTAAGTGAACCATTATGTTTGTTCAATAAATCAGAACTTTCATTTGAAAATTTACCACAACACTCATATATTCATTATCAAACCGATCCTAATTTACAGCAAACATTAGATGATTGGTGGTATAGTCATTATCAAACGCCCCCTAAAACTTCCATCGAAGTTGACGACATTGATACTTGCATAAAGTTAGTTCGCCAAGGCTTAGGATTTACTCTTCTCACAGAAAGTTGTGCCCAAGATGTTCCCGGTATCTATACCGCTCCACTAATTACTAAATCCGGTGATCCTTTACTCCGTACTACTAATTTATACTATCGAAATAACTATACATCAATGACACCGGTCAAAGCTTTTATAGACTTCATTATGAATTGGAAGTTGTAATTTTATATCCTATATTCTCTTTACAAATTTACTATATAACTAATTAGCAATATGTACAAATAATAAATAACTCAATTATCAATAAATTAAAACTATTTCTAATTTTATAGATGATTTACTTCTTATGGAACTAATTTAAGATATCTTTTCTTAAACAAAAAAACAAAGCGACTCGCCAATAATCCTCGAGTCGCTTATTTTTATATGAGCACTAATAAATCAAGGCAATATTGTTGTCTAAAACCTTTCGTGTATTTCATACCCATATAGAATTATTGAATATCTTTAATTAAATCGGCAAAACTATCGTCCAATATAATATTTCTTAACTTTTCTTCCGGAACTAGTTTTAAAAATGCATCCCAAACCTTTTCATAAGAAATCAATTTTTCAAACTGCGTATGTGGCCAATCGCTGCCCCATAATAAACGCTTAGCTCCAAAGGCGTCTATTAAGGCTGGCATCAATTCTTCGGCTAACTTAATATTTTCATCAAAAGACAATTCTTTTTTTAATCGATATGAGGCAGAAATTTTTACCCAAATTTGTTGGCTATTACCAACAGAAAGTAAATATTTAAACCCTTCATCCTCTAATAAATTTTCTGCAGTAGGTCTACCAAAATGATCTACTACTATTTTTACACCGGCATTTAATAAGTCATCAATTAATGGAGGTAACTGAACGGCATCAATATGTAACTCTACATGCCATCCTAATGTTTTTACATAATTAAGGATTTCAGGCCATTTGCCTTCTTTCAAATTAGGGATTTGACGAGCGTATAGATTAAGTCGAATTCCAATAATATTGTTTTTTGCCAATGCTTGTAGTTCTTTAAGTGTGATTGTTGTATCGACAACAGCTACACCATAAAGCTTATCCGGGAATTTCTTTATAGCGTTTACCATATAGGTATTATCAAATCCTAAAAAGCTTGGTTGAATTAATACGCCTTTGTCCATTCCTTTAGATTCAAAATTAGAAATAAATTCCTCAACCAATGCACTATAAGTAGGTGCATAACGTCTATCACTCGCTAAATTTAAATTAGGCTCAAATACATGTGCATGTGTGTCAACTCTCATATCTATACCTCTCTATCACATAATTAAATTAACAATAAATGCATAAATGATAGCAGCACCCAAACAAATAGGTACACCTCTAAAAATTAATTTCCCGAACATATCTACTCGTTCTTCTTCGCTTACTGTACTTAATACTAAGCTGCCACCCGAAGAAAATGGAGATATTGCAGTAGCTTGTGCCCCAATAACGATAGCTGAGAATAATACAGCCGCATCAATACCTGAAGCTTCAGCCAAATTAGGAACAAGTGGAAATAATGCCGGAGTTACTACACCCATAGTACTTGAAAAGAATGACATAAATCCACCAATAGCAGCCATTACAATAGGTACAACTGGAGCCGGAATCGTATCAGTAACAAATCCCGCAATTAATTTTACTGTTCCGGCTTTTATAGCTACTGATATTAACATCCCTACACCACAAATCATGATTAATGTACCCCACGGCACTTTTTTTATGACTTCTTTTTCATCACCCAAGTTCATCAATAAAGCTAGGACTGCAAAAACAACAGCAACTAAACCAACATCAATAGCTTTATCAAGAGTTTTTATAAGACCAACTTGCGGGAAAATAATGTGTAAAATAGGGAAAATTAATACAACTACAATCATAGATACAACTAAAGCTAATGTTTTTTTCTGAACAGCATTAAATGCTTCCGGTAAAGAAATTTCTACAACATCAGCATTACCTTTTTTACGTGTATTAAATAAGATTAACAAACTCAATACTACTATTGGAACAACAAATGAGGCTAAAAAGATTTGGAATTCAAATCCATATGATACAGCTTCATAACCTGCTTGATTCATTAAGCCAATAAAAACAACACCCCCAGGGCTAATCATAAAATTGTTACCACATAAAGCTCCATAGTTAACGGCCAAAGCGCCGATTAATGGACTTAACCCTGTCTTTCTGCATAGAAGCATAGTGATTGGTGTGAAAAAGGCCATTACTGCAAAGAATCCGGCACCTAATGCAGCTAAAATAGTGGCAGCTATAAAAATAGCAAATGGCAACAATTTAGGAACTTTGCGAGTTCTATATAGCATGTGCTGAGCTAACTTCTCTAATGTCCCATTAGTCATTGCAAAGTTATAGAATAAAGAAATAGCTAAGATTACAAAGAATATACTTATCGGCCACATTTTGATAATGTCGCCAGGCTTAATGCCTAAATAAAATGTACCAATAATATAAGCAAATACTATCCCAAAAAAACCTGTGTTAATTTTAGTCCTATACCCTAATGCAATAGCGAGTATAATGGCACATAAAATTAAAATGTTAGCCATACAATTCCCTCCTATCAATTACCTATACCCATCTTTGATATTCGTTGCGCGCAATTACATTTTCAAATACAGTATATAATCTAAAGTCATAAACAACAAATACTGATTACTTTGCATCTAATATAGATTATTTTTATGCCTTAAATAAACATCCATTACTATGATTAGATATCAGGAGAAAAATTACATACTATTAACTTTGCTAAAAATAAAAAAATATAGCGATTATACAGGCTATTCTGTACAATCGCTACATTTTTAAACTTAAAGAATATTTCTTTATCCTAATTTTTCTGATTCTTTTCTATTTTTCTTGATTAAAAACGTATCTGTATCCGCATCAGAATTCCAATGACATTCCATAACAATCACACCAAGAAAATACATTATCAAATTACTATCTATTCTTAAAAAAATCATCTTTAGAGATATTTTCATAAATTCGTTGCGTTAATGAATGATAAAAATTACGTTCATCTTTAGTAAATCCTTTAAAAAGCTTTTCATTCCATTCATCTAATACATTTTCAATATCTTTTCTCATATCACGAGCTTTATCTGTAGCATAAATATTATAAGCTCTACGATCCTCAGCATTATTTACTTTAGTAAAATATCCGGCTTCAATAAGTTTAGCCACAGCTCTTGCAGTAGTTGCTTTATCAATTTCTATATTATTAGACAATTGCTCTTGTGTAATTCCATCATTTCGTATAGCCTCCATAAAGAAAATATATTGGCCACTTCCTAGCTGATACTTCTTTAAATGTTCACTAAAATATACTTGACTATATCGATATAGCAATGAAATATATCTTGCTAATCTTACTCTTGCTCTTGCCACTTTTAAATCTCCTATTAATATAAAGACTTATCTCAAATAAAAACTCTTTATATTTAGTATATCATCTCAAAGCCAAATGATTAATCTAATTTTATATTATATAATACGTTAATTACAAAAAAGGTGATGAGCAAATGCCCATCACCCTCCTAGTATTATTGTAAAAATTTATACTATTATTTAATCAGCCCCTATTGACTTTTAATAATCCTGACTGTCCAAGTTTAATAAACTATAGTATTAGAAAATGCCCAATACCTTCCAATAGGTTTGTGAGAAAACTAACAACAAAATATACCCTACAATCGTTAATGGTATACCAACCTTCATACAATCTTTTGCTGAAAAAGTATCTGTTGCAAATGCAAGAATCCCCTGTGGTGTATTAACCGGCAAAATAAACCCAAAATTAATAACAAAATGAAATACCATTGTTAAACCAACAATATTTAATCCCTCAAGTGGTAATCCTTGTAAAAGAGCGATAACAATCGGAATCATTGCCGAAGCTATTGCTGAACCAGATGCAAATCCAAGATGAATAATAATAATAAATAGCGAAATAACTGCAAACACGCCAAAAATAGATGCATCAGCCAAGCCCATTCCGACTGAGATTTCATTAGCCAACCATTGTGCAGCCTTGGTAGTAAGTAAGGCAGAACCCATGCTAATTCCCACACCTAAAAGCATAAGAGTCCCCCACGAAATATGACTTTCTGCCTGTTTCCAAGTCATAATGCCTGTCCAAGGTAATAGCATTAAAGTTACAGCTAAAATTGTTGTTGTCGTTGTATCGAAATTATGTAAGAACCCTTCAGTTACCCATAGCAATATCAATCCAGCAGAAATTGCTAAAAGTTTCTTTTCGGCAGGCGTAACTGCACCTAACTCCTCTAACTTAGCCTTTATAGTTTCGGCGCCACCCTTGATTTCATCCAGTTCAGGTGGCAACATATACATCGCAATAAAGTACAATATAATAGACATAACAATAGCAAACGGAGCTGCCGCAATGAACCACTGCATCCAAGATATATTACCATTTAAAAGTCTTTCAATAAAACCCATTGTAACCATATTCTGTGCTGCCGCAGTTTTAATTCCTGTATTCCAAATGCTTCCAGTTTGAATAGTAACTACCATTAATAATGCAGCAAGCCTACTTCCGGTCTTCATCCCAAACGCAGAAACAATACCTAATATAACCGGGACCATGCATCCTACACGAGCAGTAGTACTTGGAACTAAGAAAGCGAGTATAATACCAACCAAAATCATCCCTGCGACTAAACGATTAGTCTTACTTCCGATACGTGACAAAATAAATAATGCAATTCGTTTGTCAAGTCCGGTCTGTGTCATTGCCGCAGCCAAGAATAATGCTGCACCAACTAAAATTGTAGCACTGGCTGAAATCCCCATAAAAGCCATTTTCAACGCACTGCCAGTACCATAAATTACATCAGGCTTGCCGACTTGAGGGGAAAACCCTACACATATAATCATTAATAATGAAAGAATTGCCGCACTAACCGGATAAGATACGGCTTCAGTGAGCCAAATTATAACTGCAAAAACCAAAATACCTAACATTCTATGCCCTGCCGTTGGTAATTCAGTCGGTGTAGGTAACGCAAAAATTGCGGCCAACACTAATAACGCTATTAACATACCGTATTTTTTAAAAAATGGAACTTTCTTTTCGGTTACGATTTCCATGCTTATACTCCCTTCATATATAAACGGAAAATACCAGGAATACGAAAGTCAAAATTTTAATTATTTATTTTGCTGCATTTCAACAACCCATTGCGGAGCAAGTTGTGGTAATTCTGTGCCATTTTTTTTAGCTTCTCTATACGCTGCAATTGTTTTATTCCGATTATCTTCGTATAAAGCTTTTTCCTCAGCGGCACTCAAAACTATTTCTATATATTTTTTAGGTATTACACATACACCATCTGAATCACCACATACTAAATCTCCAGGCTCTACGACAACACCAGCACAGGTAATAGTTGTGTTGATATTTCCTTCGGCCTTTTTGATTGGTCCTCTCGGCATTAAACCTTTACTATATACAGGAAACTTCAGTTCTATAGTTCCATCAAGATCTCTTGTATAACCATCAATAACCATACCTTTAAATCCCACTGCTTGACATGCACCCATGATTAAATCGCCAAAATACGCTCTTTCCCTATACCCTTTACCATCAATTACCATGATATAGCCATCTGCTTTAAAATTATAACTTGCTATATGAATTGGGTAGTTATTTCCCTCAGCCGCTTCTACAGTAAGAGCCGTACCAACCACTGTAGCTCCGCTTACACAGGGGTTGATGTCTGCGTCCATACAACCTCCATTAGGAATATCAATTTTAGCGGCTTTCACTCCATCCAAAATTAATGCTACATTTAATTTTTCAGCTCTTTTAATAATATCTTCCGGTAACAATGGTGCACATTCATTAATCATAGTTTTATCCCTCTTATTGATAATTCGGTCAGGAATTATCCCCTTTATCTAATCTATTTTAGAAATATAAATTTATACTAATTCATCACCTGCAATAGGAAAAAAGCTTGAAAATGCCTCTCCATATTTATAAGTCTGATTACCTGAAATTCTTCTTAAATGATTGCCTCGAAGATTTGCTCTTTCTGTATAATACTGAATGAGATGATGCTGTGCCTGGAAACACTGCATCGCCGCAACTTTTTGTTCATAAACCTCTGTAATATCTACTAACTCATCAGGAACAAATTGTGATAGTTCAGTTTGATGAGGTTCAAACCCAAATAAACGCATTTGTTTAGTCGTTGGAAGATTATCTACAATAACGCCTCTTGAATTTGAATGAATAGAGCATTCAAATACAAACTCTGATACATCATTATGATCAGGATTTAATATGTCTTTTCCTTTTTTATCATGCGTAATAATGATGTCTGGTCTAACTTCTCTAATTTTCTTTACCATTCTCTTTCGAATATCTTCCGTAAGATACGGTCTCATTGGATAATCTGGAAGATCCCAAAACTCAATATTTTTAACGCCAAGAATTTCTGCGGCTTTAGTTGTTTCCTCTAGTCGATTCTGCTTTACAGTATCATACGTGGCTCCTTCTTTTTTCCACTGTGCTGCACTCTCACCTCTAACCCCAAAACTTAAAACCACAACATCCACATTAGCACCATGTTTAATGTATTTTGCAATTGTACCACCCGATCTCCATACATAATCTGCTGCATGTGCACTTACTACTAAAATTCTCTTGCCTTCCATAATAGTTCCTCCTAAATTACTCTAATCATTTTACTTAAACCCAATACAATCTTTTATTCAATGTCATTTTTCCCCAATAAAATTTTTGGATTAATTACAACCATAGTTCGAATTTCATCCTCAGAAAAACCTTTTTGTAAAAGTCTTTCTGCAAACTCTGCTAACCCTTCGTCTGGATAACACAGTTTTGTATTACCAAGATCAGTGGCAAGAATACAATTATCTGGCCCTACTTGTCTTATCTGATCTGCCACTATGTCAAACGCTACCTTGTCCGTCTTCCATGTTGTATAACACTGTTCAATCTTAGCTCCATAATCAATAAACTTTTTTTGATCTTCAACGGAATAAAATGTAGTTGGAAATGTTGCATGTGTAATAAGTATATTTTTAACATTTCGTTTAGCTGCTTCAGGAACCAGCTTATAAGCTTCTTCATGAGAGATATGTCCGGTTGCTAAAATCAAATCGTATCTAGCTATAACATCTAAAACATCATAAACTTCTGGCTTCAACTGACCAAATTCATCAAGGATATTAATCGTAGGAACCTTAATTCCCGCATTCTTCATCTCAATTACAATAGACGCCCAGAAGGCTAATTTTTTATTTGGATCTCCATTAAATTGATGTGCCATTTCATGTTCACTGTCACAAGTAGGAAACCAAACCAATTTACAATTATCTCGAGCCGCCATTTCTACAGCCGGTGCATTTATTCCTCCGACTGAACTATTTAAAGTAATAGAGCCGATTGCATCACATTTCGGATAAAGCTTATTTATTAATTTTGCTCTTTCACCGGTTTGAGTCCAATGATTTTTTATAACGTATCCCGCCAGTGGACCATTCGTGCATCTTTCAGCCATTTCCAAGTCATCCATCTTTCTTGGTAACACATCCGGTGCAGAATGAACGTGTAAATCATAAGCCCCTTCAATTATTTTTTTTACATCACTCATAATTAACCTCCTTCAAAATACCATTAATTTCATCCCCGCTATAGTTTTTTATACGCCAGAATGCAAATTATTTAATACTTTTGTGTTTCTTGCAACATCATTATGACTGCATTCTATACCAATCATTCCTAAAAGTCAATAAAAATAATTGCAATAACATCTATTTCGCTCTTTCACATAAGATTGAAAAGGATATTTTATTCATATTTTAAGATTATAAATTCAATAAATTAAATATTTCTTCTTTATAAACCTATAACACTAAGAAATATGTATATCTTCGCCTTCAACATCCTCTTGCCATATAAATATTTTAGTTGCTATAGCATCTATATATACTACACCTAAAATCCAACAAACCACTACATACCACAACAAAACAGGCGCACTAAATTATCAATCCACAAAGCAACATTTCTGCACAACATAAACATCACCCCCCCAGAAATCATATTTATGCAGAAAAAAAATATACAAAAAAGCTGTAGCAAAATACCTATTAATCGAATTCTGCTACAGACTCGTCCTATTATTTATTCAAATATTCGCCTCTCATATCAAACAAAGTAAATTAAAGTTTTATTAAACTTCTCGACAGTACTATGCATTTCTTTTTAAATTTCTTCATAAAACTCAACATTCCACCATAAAATTTAGTCTAATCAAAAATCCGCTAGATCATCAAAATCAAATACTTACAAGATAAAAATATTATCTGCAAATACACACTTTTATGCTTTTACCATTTTACAAAAATCACATACGTATTTTTTATCTCACACGCTCCTTATTGAGTTCAATATTTGAATCAAATACACGAAAAAAGGCCTCTCGAAATTTCGAGAAGCCTTTATTTATCTGGTGCGCCTAGCAGGATTCGAACCTGCGCACCCGGTTCCGGAGACCGGTGCTCTATCCCCTGAGCTATAGGCGCATATTGGGATAACCTGATGTTTTCACAGTCACGAATCAAAACTAATACTTAATCATGAATCATAATTGCAAACCCCTTCAAGGTTACCCAATTATTATATCAGTGCTGATTATACACTGTCAAATACGGGCTAAGTCATAATCTAGCTATAATCTAGTTATAACTTAGCCGTACCGTATACACGGCTCAATCAAAACACAACCTCAACTTAGTCGTGTTTAAGCTGTTTATTACCGATACCTGTTTTGCGAAGAATTGCAAAGCAAAGGCTTAAAATAACAGCTACTACGGTAGCGAGGCCCATGCCTTGAAGGACAACCGGGCCAAGTGTTACTTGAGCGCCGCTGAGGCCGGTGATCATAACGATAGACGTCAAAATCAAATTATCAGGACGTGTATAATCTACCTTACGTTCAACGAGCATACGCAAGCCGGATGCTGCGATGATACCGAACAACAAGATACTTACGCCACCCATAACCGGTACCGGAATAGCGTGGATTAATGCAGCGATTTTGCCGATAAAGGAGAAGATAATCGCTAACACAGCCGCCCCGCCGATAACGTACACGCTGAAAACGCGAGTAATGGCCAAAACGCCGATGTTTTCACCATAGGTCGTATTTGGTGTCGCACCAAAGAAACCGGACAGAATGTTGGCGATACCGTCGCCCAATAAAGAGCGTTCCAGGCCCGGATCTTTCATGAGGTCGCGACCTACGATGTTACTGGTTACCACCAAGTGGCCTACGTGTTCCGCAAATACTACGAACAAAGCCGGCATAATCATCAAAATTGCGTTAATATTGAAAACCGGTGTGGTCATATGAGGCAAGGAGAACCAAGCCGCTTCGGATACTTTTGAAAAATCGACTACACCCATGATGGCCGCCAACACATAACCGGACACAACGCCGATTAGTACCGGAATTACCGCGAAGAAACCACGGAAAATAACGGTGCCCAAGATAGTTACAATCAAGGAGAACATGGAAATGGTCACAACTTGTGTGTGGGTCATGCCCAAGGTTTGCCAGCTGTCACCAACGATGCCGGCCATGCCCATAGCTACCGGACCGAGTTCCAAGCCGATAACGGCGATAATGGCACCCATGGCTGCCGGTGGGAATAACAAATCAATCCAGCCGAGACCAACGGCACGAACAATGAAGGACAATACTATAAAGGCTAAACCAAAGGCGATAAAACCGCCCTGTGCCGCTTCATAAGACATGCCGGCCGCCATAACGGATAATACCGGCGCGATAAACGCAAAACTGGAGCCCAAATAGGAAGGGATTTTCCCTTTACAAATAAATAAGTACAAAATGGTACCAATCCCGTTCATAAATAACGCCGTTGCCGGATCCGCTTTTAACAAGTACGGTACCAAAACGGTAGCCCCGAACATGGCGAATAAATGCTGGAAACTCAACGGCAACATGGCCGCGTTTGACGGCCGTTCAGATACGTCAATAAAGTCTTTCATTCCTCTAAATCCTTTCTGAAATCCTTTTAAACCCTTAATACTATAAAATATATAAACTTGCGTTTTAAAAACGCAGTCTAAAAACAGCCTGTTTGATATTAATATCAATAAAAGTTCAATTCATCAAGTGTCTTGTATACGATGAATTCATTCTGCTATCTTACGCGTCCTTACTTAACGCCACCAGCGGATGGTCTGAAACGACTACGCGTCTCTTCGCGAAGGGACGGTGCCACACCTTGTGCCCCAATCTGGCGATTAGCGAGCTCATTGCTGCGTGAAATGCTAAGCAAAATAGACACCGCAAAAATGTTCATCAATAACGAGGAACCACCATAAGAAACAAATGGCAATGGTACACCGGTAACCGGCAAAACGCCACAAACCATCAGCATATTGAAAAAGGCCTGCCCCCCAATGAGGCAAGTAATGCCGATAGCTAGTAGTTTTCCGAATAAATCACGGGCGTCAGCCGCCACACGCAAACCGTAAACAACAAACAGGAATATGACAATCGCTAAAAACAGCGCCCCCAATATGCCTGTTTCTTGAGCCCAAACGGCAAAGGCAAAGTCAGTATGAGCTTCCGGTAAGTAGAAGTACTTAGCCGTCCCCTCACCAAGGCCCTGGCCAAAAATCCCACCAGATCCGATGGCCACAAGACTTTGTACGCTTTGGAAGCTCTTGGTTAACGAATGGCCCCAAGGGTCCCACCACGCTAAAATACGGTCACGCCGATAATCAGAAACCCAAATCAAAACAATAAAACCAATTATCCCCATGAACCCGAGATATTTTAGTTGAGTCAAAGATGTTCGGCTCATTTTACCGATTATCATCAACAGTAAAGGGAATGCCAAAATTAACATGGCCGTCCCTGTATCCGGTTCTACCAGCGTAAGACCGGCAAATGCTATCGGCGCCCAAAGTGCTTTGGTTGGCCGATAGGTAAACGGCGGTGCAAATCGCCGCCCGTATAAATCGTGTTTTTCTAAAAGCTCTACATGAGGATAGCGCTTGCGCCAGTCTTCAATATATTTACAAGTCCAAATAATGCCGCCTAATTTAGCAAATTCCGACGGCTGAATCGATACGCCAAAAGGCAGGGAAATCCAGCGATACGCACCGTTAACTTGTACACCCGCAAAAACGGCTACCAATAAAACGATAAGAACCAAGGAAATTATATTTAAGAACTTTTCGTCTTTCAGCCTTCGATAATCCAGCCTATACACGCCTCGCCCTAAAAATAAACCGAGCGTTAAATATATGATATGTTTTACAATATTGCTGGAAAAGAACGAATCTTGACGCACTAAATCCACCGAGGTCGCACTATAGATATTGAGACTCCCGATAATAATCCAAATGCCTACCATAACCATAATGGCCTGCGCATCATTGCGGAACAGCGTTTTCAAACTGAACGAAGGTAATTTTTTAACCTTTTGCGCCATAATTACGCCTCCTCAGGTTTAATTGCTTCCAGGCGGAAAATCGGCTGTCCTTTTTTGCTAAATTTTTCTTCGTATTCAGTCATTACATTCGGCGTATCCGTGCTGTGTAAATCGTAAGTCACATTTTTTAACGTCCAGCCGCATTCTTTAAATTCTTCTAAGGAGAACAAAAAGAGTCCTTCATTATCTGTTTTGAAATGAATTTCGCCCTGTGGTTTTAGTAAACGAGCATATCTATCTAAAAACGTACGATATGTTAAACGACGCTTCGCATGGCGTGCTTTCGGCCATGGATCGCAGAAGTTGATGTAAAAACGATCGATTTCCTCCGGTGCCACAACGTCTTCAATGCCGGCAATATCAAATAAAGATACTTTGGCGTTTGGCAAATTGCGTTCAAAAATCTTCTGAGCCGCGTAATATAAAACGCCGAGCTGCACTTCAAAGCCTACAAAATTGGCTTCCGGGTGAGTTTCTGCCATGCCTGCAATAAAGCGGCCCTTACCGGTGCCAAGTTCAAAGTACAAAGGTTTTGTCGGGTCTTCGAACATCTCTCGCCACTTACCTTTGTGCGCCTCGTGGTTTTCTAAAATCACGTGGGAATCATATTCATGAATAGCCTCGTCAATCCAAGGTTTTCTACGTAATCGCATATTGTCTCCTTCACAACTTATGTTAAAATTCTCTATCTAATTAATTATATAGTATTGCTTTAAAATACTCAACGGAACAAGGGAAAAACATGATTCCCTTAATCGACTAAATTATTTTAGAGTTGTGTGATACAATTAAATTGAAATCACCGATAGCAGAAAATCGCATTTGCTGCCTTAATATGAAGAGTGCCTTGTCTAATCATGGGTTGCGTCCTTCCGGTGATTTCTTTTTTAAAAAAAAACTAAAAAACAAATGAGGCTGTATCAAAATGTAGATTTACCCACATTTTAGATACAGCCTCATTTGTTTGAGAAGAATAGTTATTACTGCAGATTTTAAAGTCAACCAGTGTCCCCTGCAGCCAATGACTGCCACGGTTAACTAAATCTACATTTGCAGGAACCACTTACTTTGGCTCCTCCGATTCACCTCCCGCCTTAACACTAACCATAGAGTAAATGCTATATACACCCTTACATTAAAGGTACTGCCAACTACTTTGCTTTGCCTATTGCAAAAAGCTTAACTACTTGTACACTTAACATCTTTTAAGCACTTGTTCGCTTAACATCTTTTAACTACTTACACATTCCCAAGTTTTTAAAAACTAACTTCTTTAAACTATCGGGCAGCCATTAAGGACTGAACCAATTCTTCCAATTTCTGGATTCGTTCGTTCTGACTTTCGTTCTGAGCTTTCAAATCGTCGATTTCGCTGGTCTGTTTTTCAACATACTCAATCAAACGGCCTTTGCTCATGCCTGCGTACGGATTGGAGTTACCGAACTTCATGCTGACGCCGACGTTCATCATGTTTTCCCCATTGCCCATAGAGCCGCCGATACTGAACAATGTATTTTCATTCGGACGATAGAAGGCACCCAAAGCTACTGCATTAGAACCGTGGTAAGTACCCATACCGGCCGTGAAGTTCCATTTGTTGTCAGGATCGTAATCCAGTGGATGTAAGGCTGCCAAGGCGACGGCACCGGCACCGGATTTATTGACTTTCGAGTCCAATTTGGCGATTTGACGAGCATTGTTCTGAACGGCTGTAGCTACGCCACCGATTGCGGTTGCCATTTCTTGACGAACCGTGTAAACTTGACCGGTTGTAGCAGCACTGGTTCCTTCCGCTGTAAGCTCAACAGCTTTCACATTCTTAATTTCCTTATCATTAGCATTGATGCCATCTTTGGAAATGTACGTCATGTTATTAACGGCAATGCTGTTACCAACCTTCAAGTCATCGTTTAAGGATAAGTTGTATTCGTTTTTGCCTTCCACTTTAACAGCGTTGATATTATCGTCACCATTAATCGTAGTAGCTCCGGCCGTACTGGCAATACTCTTAGCAAAGTCCTTCAACTGACCTTCCGTAGCGGCGCGATTATCGACAGCCTTTTCAGCATCCCAAGTTGTGTTAGTTAAGCCTGTAATTGTACGATTTGCCGTTTCACCTTCGCTTGGAGTTGTGCCGTCAATTGTAATACCACCTACCGTAATTTTTTCTTCAAGACTAACTTTTACGCCTTTTGTTGCATCATTAGCATCAACTTTTTCAACCTTAACACCAGTTTCCGGATCGCCGACTACATTGGCTACGCCCGCTTTACCTTCGATGTTTTCAATCTTAGTGTTGATGTTGCTAATGTCTTGGTTGATATTGGTGATATCATTGTTAATCTTAGTAATGTCTTGCTTAACATCGGTTACATCGCCTTCAACCTTAGTTACACGCTTGTCCAATTTTGTGATATTCTTCGTATTATTGGTAACTTGCTCTACGAATTCAGCGTCTAGAGCTACCTTGATGTCATTATTATCTTGGGTAATCTGAACCTTTTCGCCGTTAACGAAGTTAATCACAGAGCCTTTCTTAATGGACCGTTCACCGTCACCATTTACGGTTAACTTCCAAGCCCCCGCTTCACCAAGGAGTGTGTCGGTAATACCTAATTTAGTCTTCCAACTATTTACATTATCCTTTGACAAGTTAGCTGCATCCACTCTTGCAGAAGAATCGGCGACTGCTTTCAGTTGTTTTTCAGTAGCGGCACGGTTTTCAACAATGCCTTTTTCATCCGGATTCCAAGCAGTATTGGCTAAACCTGTGATGAATAAACCATCTTCGGTTTTGCCGTCCTTAGTTGTCGGAACACCTTTCTGGTTAGCGATGTAGATACCACCGCTAACTGTGCCATCTGTACCAGGCGTTCCACCAATACGAACACTGCCGTCATTTAGATTAACGTTCTTCGCTAATTTAACAGTTAAACCGCCATCAGCTTTGGCTACCACACCGATGTTATTATCGGATAACAAGCTCGCATCGCTAATACCACCTTTAATATCTAAGGTTTCGTTGAGCTTCTTAGCGATGGTTACATTTTCTGTATCACCGGCAAACTTCAAGCCGTCTTCCAGCGTAGCTACGGTATGTTCTTCGCCTCTTTCATCTTCATAAACAATACGAGTAATGCCGTCTTTACCATGCTTCCCATCAACACCATCAACGCCGTTCTTCACGGAAATATCAGCGTAAGCATTTTTGCCCGGTTGGCCATCTTCACCGGCAGGGCCTTGCGGACCAACTAATCCAATCTTACCTGGGGTACCATCTTTACCGTCCTTGCCCGGTGTACCAATAACGACTTCGTTACTCAACTTCAAGTCATAAACTTTCTGACCGTTAACGTCTTTAACAGCCATGGTGAGATTGTTTTCACCAATGTAATCGCCTAAGGCGCCATCAGCACCGGCTTTGGCGTATTTACCGTCGAGAGTAAGCTCCGTATGAGCACCGCCAACGGATGTTACCACATTAGAAATAGCTGCATTCAACTGATCTTCAGTTGCTGCTCGGCCACTCACGATACCATTAGCATCAGGATTCCACTTCGTATTGGTGAGGCCGGTAATGAATAAACCATCTTCGGTCTTACCATCCTTAGTTGTTGGAACATCTTTCTGGCTAGCAATATAGATACCACCGGCAAGAGTGCCATCTTCCGCTGTAGTTCCACCAATGCGTACACTACCATCAGCCAAGTTAAGGTTCTTAGCTAATTTAACGGTTAAGCCGCCGTCAGCTTTGGCCACAACACCGATGTTGTTATCCGTGAGCATACTTGCATCACTAATGCCGCCTTTAACTTCTAAGGTTTCATTGAGTTTCTTAGCGATAGTTACATTTTCTGTATCACCGGCAAATTTCAAGCCATCTTCCAGCGTAGCTACGGTATGTTCTTCACCGTTTTCATCTTCATAAACGATACGAGTGATACCATCTTTGCCGTGCTTACCATCGACACCATCAACGCCGTTCTTCACGGAGATTTCGCCATAAGAATTTTTGCCAGGTTGACCATCTTCACCGGCAGGACCTTGAGGACCAACTAAACCGATGCTACCAGGTGTACCATCTTTGCCGTCCTTACCAGGTTGACCGATGACAACTTCATTCTTCAATTTGAGGTCATAAACCTTCTGACCGTTAACGTCTTTAACAGCCATGGTCAGATTGTTTTCACCAATGTATTCGCCTAATTTACCATCAGCACCGGCTTTGGCAGATTTACCGTCAAGAGTAAGTTCCGTATGCGCTCCGCCAACCGAAGTCACAACGTTGGAAATAGCAGTATCCAACTGCCCCACATTAACGGCATCAGTCTTATCAATACCGGTTGCTACGTTTACAATCCGTTGATTACCGTTGTCGAGACCTATCGAGCTTAACTTCACCACTCCCACGACCGGACTTTCGACAGCCGTTAAAGCTGCACCGTCCTTGGTGTAAGTCTGCGAATCTGCATCATAAACCGCGTCGGTTAAATCGCTGTACCAGTTGCCGTCTTCACCTTTAACAAGTACGTTACCGTCTGCATCTTTTGCAATTTCTGCAAAGGTTACGCTACCATCAGATAAGCTAAGATCCTTAGCCAATTTAACAGTTAAGCCGCCGTCAGCTTTCGCTACCACACCGATGTTGTTATCTGTTAACAAGCTTGTATCACTAATGCCGCCTTTAACTTCTAAGGTTTCATTGAGCTTCTTAGGAATAGTAACGTCCTTCGTATCACCGGCAAACTTCAAACCGTCATCCATCGTAGCAACAACGCGTTCTTCACCGTTTTCATCTTCATAAACGATACGAGTGATACCGTCTTTACCATGCTTGCCATCAACACCGTCAACGCCGTTCTTCACAGAGATTTCGGCGTATGCATTTTTACCCGGCTGACCATCTTCACCGGCAGGGCCTTGTGGACCAACTAATCCGATGCTACCAGGCGTACCGTCTTTGCCGTCCTTACCAGGTTGGCCGATAACAACTTCATTCTTCAATTTGAGGTCGTATACCTTCTGACCTTTAACATCTTTAACAGCCATGGTAAGATTGTTTTCACCAATGTATTCGCCTAAGGCACCATCAGCACCGGCTTTGGCAGATTTACCGTCAAGAGTAAGTTCCGTATGCGCTCCGCCAACCGAAGTCACAACGTTGGAAATAGCAGTATCCAACTGCCCCACATTAACGGCATCAGTCTTATCAATACCGGTTGCTACGTTTACAATCCGTTGATTACCGTTGTCGAGACCTATCGAGCTTAACTTCACCACTCCCACGACCGGACTTTCGACAGCCGTTAAAGCTGCACCGTCCTTGGTGTAAGTCTGCGAATCTGCATCATAAACCGCGTCGGTTAAATCGCTGTACCAGTTGCCGTCTTCACCTTTAACAAGTACGTTACCGTCTGCATCTTTTGCAATTTCTGCAAAGGTTACGCTACCATCAGATAAGCTAAGATCCTTAGCCAATTTAACAGTTAAGCCGCCGTCAGCTTTCGCTACCACACCGATGTTGTTATCTGTTAACAAGCTTGTATCACTAATGCCGCCTTTAACTTCTAAGGTTTCATTGAGCTTCTTAGGAATAGTAACGTCCTTCGTATCACCGGCAAACTTCAAGCCGTCTTCCAGCGTAGCTACGGTATGTTCTTCACCGTTTTCATCTTCATATACGATACGAGTGATACCGTCTTTACCATGCTTGCCGTCGACACCATCGACACCGTTCTTAACGGAGATTTCGCCGTAAGCATTTTTGCCCAGCTGCCCATCTTCACCGGCAGGACCTTGAGGACCAACTAAACCGATGCTACCTGGCGTACCATCTTTACCATCCTTACCAGGTTGGCCGATAACAACTTCATTCTTCAATTTAAGATCGTAAACCTTCTGACCATTAACGTCTTTCACGGCCATAGTAAGGTTGTTTTCGCCGATATAGTCGCCTAACTTGCCGTCAGTACCTACTATTGCAGATTTACCATCAAGAGTGAGTTCAGTATGAGCCTTGGCAATTGTTTCTACCGTTTTAAGTTGAGCCAAGTTAACGGCATCAGTATCTTCAGAGCCTGCCGCAACATTAATAATCTGACGAGTAGCACCCGAACCACCTACTGAAACGGCACCATAACTAGGTTTATAGGCTGCAATAATACCAGTTCGTTTTTCAAAACTTTCAGTCATAGCGTTTGCAGCATCTACGTAAGCTTGTATTGCATTTGGATCTCTCGGATTTTGCTGATATGCCACTAATTTTTCCTGGAAAATTTGAACTTTTTCAACATAATCTTGATTTGCCTGTTCGAATTCAGCAGTTTTACCTAGATAAGCTGCTACTGATGCATCATCCGTAAAGGTCACACCATCAGGTGAATAGCCATATACTTCAGCACTTCGATTAGCCACTGCACCTAACCCCAAGGCAACCCCCGATTTTTCTGTTACAGACGTTCCATAGCCTAAGGCTGTACCGCCTTGAATAGTAACAGAACTGTTAATACCTATGGCCATGCCATAATTTGCGTTATTAACATTTGCCATAGAACCAATAGCAATACCGGAATCAGAGTTTATTACTTTCGAGAATGTGCCCAAGGAAGTTCCATAATTTGAACCACTAACAATAGCCGATTGCCCTACAGCAGTCCCCTGGAGTGAATTAGTAACATTAGCCCTTGTACCGAGTGCAGTTCCAAATAACGAATTATCTACTATAGCCCCGTAACCAATTGCAGTACCTTGTTCCGAACCGGTTACCTTAGAAGTGGCACCATACGCACTGCTAAAATTAGAATTACTAATTTCAGATTGGGAACCAATAGCAACAGCACTTGCAGACGTTACTTTTGTTTTAGGACCAATAGCAATCGAGTTATCTCCCGTAGCCCCATCATTAAGTTTATTCTCAGTTTCGGCAGATTTAATAGATACGTATTCAATCTTATTGGCATCGACTTTATTAGTAAGAGCAGTTAACTGAGACATATTTACAGCATCGGTACCATCAACACCAGCTGCCACGTTAGTAATTCGTTGATTACCATTGTCTAGGCCAGTTGAACTCAACTTCACCGCTCCTACAATCGGACTTTCGACAGCCGTTAAATCTGCACCATCCTTGGTATAAGTCTGCGAATCTGCATTATAAACCGCATCTGTTAAATCCGTGTACCATTTACCATCTTCACCTTTAACTAGAGGGTTACCGTCTGCATCTTTTGCGGTTTCTGCAAAGGTTACACTACCATCAGCCAAGTTAAGGTTCTTAGATAATTTAACACTTAAAGAACCACTGTCTTTGTCTGCTACAACACCGATATTATTATCTGTTAATGTTGTAGTATCTGTATTACCACCGGAAATAATTAATTCAGTGCCTAGATTGCGATGAACAATAGTATCACCATCGCCTTTAAAGTTAAGGCCTTCAGCCTCTACAGCTTGTAATTGAGCCACGTTAACCGCATCATAATCAGCAGCACCACCTGCTATGTTAGTAATACGACGACGATTGGCTTCAACCGTGGTTTCACCGATAGTATATTCAGCATTACCGACAGATACGACGCCATTTTCTTTTGTAAAAGCTTCATCAGTTAAATAAGCTTTAGTGGCAACATTATCACCTACATAAGCTAAAGATTCATAACCTAATGCTACAGAATTATCAATAGCTGCACGAGAGTAACTACCTAATGTAGCAGATTTATTGATTGCCGTCTTTCCATCTAAACCTTGAATTGTAGAAAGAGTACCGATAGACACAGAATCTTCACCGACACTAGTTGCCCAGTGGCCGATAGCAGTCGAATTTTTACCAGTCGCACGCGCTTGTTTCCCTAAAGCTGTCGCGTAATGATCTTTTGCTACGGCATTTACCCCTATTGCTATGGTATTGGTATCATAAGTTTCAGCACCGGCACCTACGGATAATGTTTGGAAGCCAAAAGCTTTGGCTGCAAAACCTAATGCAGTAGAGTTCATATGCTCTTTACCTACTTCAGGTGTCGTGTCATCTCCTTCACTAATTCCATCTGAAGGTATACCGATTCCCCCACCAGAATCACGTATCGAGCCAATATATGCATTTCTACCGATTGCAGTGCCATTATAAGCGGTGCTTTCTGTAGTTGCACCTTGACCTAAACCAACCGAACGACTCCCTTGCACTTTTGCCGTAGGACCAATAGCCGTTGTATTTTCGCCCAACGCCTGCGCCATTGTGCCGATAGCTACCGAGTTTTCTGCAGCCGAGGATGTTGCTGCTAAAACACCAATACCCACTGACTGAAGCCCTGCTGTCTTAGCACCATATGAAGCAGCTAAAGACAAATGACCTGACGCTTCTGTATCTTGAGCAATGGCAATACTCCATGCCCCAGTCGCTTTCGCCTGATTCCCCAACGCCAATGACTGTGCATTTAATGCCTGTGCATTAAACCCTAAAGCCGTCGCATCAACGCCTTTTGCCACAGCATCTTGACCAATCGCTACAGCATGTTTGCCGTCACTAACAGTATCATAACCGACTGCTATTCCACCTGTTTGTTTTGTCTTTGTCCGATACCCTATAGCGACAGCCTTTTCCGCGTCTTTATTAACTTGAGCTTCTATACCAGCTGCCACTGAGTAAAGTCCACCTGCACCACCGGTTTCACTCATCAATCCATAGTTATTCCATGTAGGATCTGTAGCTTCTTTTATATTTGCATGGAAATAACCTTTACTATTATCTTCAAGACTTTAGTATCTACTAAAGTCTTCAGCCCTTTCAGCTGTGCCACGTTAACTGCATCAGTATCTTCACTACCTGCAGCTACATTGGTAATTTGACGAGTATCACCCGCAGTACCTACGGAAATAGCACCTAAACCGGAGCGGTACGCAGATACAATCGCATTACGAGCATCAAAGCTAGCTTCAGCAGCCTTACTTGCTTCTTCATATTCTGTTTTTAATTGTTCATTATCAGGATCATCAGCTAAAGCAGCTTTTTTCTCGTTATAAACAGCTAATTTAGCGTTAAAATCTTCTGTTGCTGTCTGATACGCTTCTGCTTTTCCAATATAAGCAGCAATATCTTCATCTGCTCCAAAGCCTACGCTATCTACATTATAGCCATGTACCTTACTTCCTCTATCGGCTACAGAGAACGCACCTAATGCTACACCGGTATTCACATTAGCTGCTGAATCATACCCTAATGCCATAGAGGCACCACCGGATGCAGCAGAATAACTACCTAAAGCCACTGCACTTCCAGCGCTAGTACTAGCCGAGTACCCTAATGCTGTAGCAAAACTGCCATTTTGAGCACTAGCATAAGGTCCCACTGCTACAGATTTCTCTGAAGTAACGTTACTATAATGGCCTAAAGCAGTACTTAACTTGGCACTGGCTACAGAACTTTGCCCCATTGCCATACTCCAATTGCCAGTAGCTTCTGCATTTCCACCAATACCAATGGTCCCGTATCCCAAACCTTTAGTATAGGTACCTATAGCGATGCCCATTACATTATCAGCTTCAGCTCTATTACCAATTGATACTGCTCCTACACCTGTAGCTTCCGTTGTGTCACCGATAGCAACTGCACCGCGAGCAGTTGCTTTAGCCAAAGAGCCCATAGCATTAGATTGGAATACCGCTTTTGAGCCTTGACCGACGGCTACACCACCTTGCCCCGACACAACAGCACCACTACCAATGGCAACAGCCAAACCACTACCACCATGCTCAGGATCCGAATCCATAAAAGCACTCGCACCATTACCGATGGCTACACTATATCCGGCTGCCTTAGCCACATTACCAATAGCTACATCAGCCTGCAAAGAATCTCCTGCAACCGAGCCTAAACCAATAGCTACGCTATGTTCTGAAGTTGACGATGAATTTTGGCCAATAGCTACCCCACCATTTGCAGTAACGTTACGCCCAATAGCAACTGCACCTTCATAAGTAGCACTTGCTTTCGGTCCAATAGCAACCGTATCCGTTGCGGTTGCTCCATCATTTCCTTTATTTTCTTCTACAGAAGAGTTAATTGAAACATACTCTATCTTATTCGCGTCAACTTTAGTATTAAGAGCTTTCAACTGAGCCACGTTAACGGCGTCAGTATCTTCACTACCAGCTGCTACACCGGTAATTTGACGTGTCGCAAAATCTGTACCTACCGAGGCAGCACCAAAATACGATTTATACGCAGCCGTAAGTTTTAATAGAGCTTGTTGGCTGGCAACCCATTTTGCTTCAGCTTCTTCGGCCACCACTCTTAATTCTTCATTACCTCTATCAGCTCTCCATGCCGCATATTTTTCGTCATAATCTTTTTTATTCGCTGCAATAATATCTACAGTTGCATTATACTCGTCTATTTTTCCAAGATAAGTAAGTAATTCGGCATCACTTGTAAACGCCGCATGATCTACTGTATAGCCGTAGGTATCATAGCCCCTATCTGCCACACTCTTAGCCCCAATTGCTACGGAAGAGCTAGTGGCAGCAACAGCATTATGACCTAATGCAATTGAATCTGCACCACTCGCATTTGAATAACCACCTATGGCCATTGAATAATTACCGGTAGCCTGTGTTTGAATCCCCATGGCCATGCTGCGTTTTCCTGATGCAATACTCTTAATGCCCATGCCAATAGATCCACTGCTTTTTGCTTCCGCTCTATCACCGATAGCAATGGATGATTCAGCCAAGGTTTCCGTATTACTTATCGCAGTATTACCAATCGCAATACCGGACTTTCCATATGCCTCTGCGCCCGGACCAACGGCAAGAGATCCTTCGCCCAGTGCTTTTGAGTTAGTCCCATAGGCCGCACTATGCCCAATACCCGTAGCTGTAGCATTCCAACCGACAGCAGTATTCGATGAATTCGCGTTGGCATTAGCATTTGTACCAATGGCTACAGACGTGTCCATTTTTGTAGCCGAATTTTCCCCTATAGTAACGCCCGGACCTTCTCCCAATTGTAACTGCTGAATCACCGCATCATATACGGCCTGTTGATCTTCTGTGAGATCCGCCGCCAACACACCTAAACTCGGGTATAGCACCGAGCTCGTAAGCAATGACGCCACTAACAGCGCTCTGGATTTTTTACTCATAAGATGTACCCCTTTCAATTAACACTAACCTAATCGTCCCCATGTAGTGTAAGTAAAAAATTATCCAATACTTATCGTGTTTCTATATTCAGTTTTAATTCCCCAAAAAAGATGATTAAATGTTATATATTATATCCACATTAATCATTTATAATATTATAATGACATATTTATCAAAATTAATCCAACTTTTTCTTAAAATTAATTTTAAATTTTATTAATTCCTACTTTCTAAAGAACCTTATAAATTCTGTATTTCTCTTTTTATTCACATTTATTTTTGATGCATTTATCGTTTATATTTATGTCATATCAATAACATAGTAATAACTTAAAATTATATATGCTATTTAACAAAGTGCAAAAAAATAAAAGGTGACGGTTAACAAACCGCCACCTTATCAAGTGTAAAAGCAAAATATGCTTAAATTTTTCAATCTGAAAACGTTAGTTATAAATCGTCTTTAAAAAGTATTATATCACAAAGACAAATGTCTATTATCACTAAAATAACTCGAACGTTCGCGATACACCATTATTAATCGTCAGACATTTATAGGCTCTACTGCTATGTAAAATCTTAAAAATAAAACGAGCACTTGATACCCATACGGAGTATCAAGTGCTCGTTTTTCTATGTGGTGGACGATGACAGGATCGAACTGCCGACATCCTGCTTGTAAGGCAGGCGCTCTCCCAGCTGAGCTAATCGTCCATATGTGGTGACCCGTGGGGGAATCGAACCCCCGATACCGCCGTGAAAGGGCGGTGTCTTAACCGCTTGACCAACGGGCCGGAAAGTGGTGACTCATCCGCGACTCGAACGCGGGACACCCTGATTAAAAGTCAGGTGCTCTACCAACTGAGCTAATGAGTCATGCAATGGCAGGGGCGGCTGGGATCGAACCAGCGCATAATGGAGTCAAAGTCCATTGCCTTACCACTTGGCGACGCCCCTAAGTGGGGTGAGTAGTGGGGATCGAACCCACGCGTAACGGAGCCACAATCCGCCGTGTTAACCGCTTCACCATACCCACCACTGTGGAACATACAGAGGAAAGTATCCCCCGTAACGAATGATATTGTATCATTCTCCGAGGGATACTGTCAACTATTATTTTTAATTAACTAGTTATTTTTTGATTAAATAATCTTTTACAAAATTAGGCAATGCAAATGCCGCCTTTTGTATCCCCTCATTATAGTATTTAGTTGTAAACGTCTGTTCACGATTAGCTTCCCATGTTAATGGGTCATATTTCTTCGAACCCATAGTGAAGCAATGCATCCCGGTTGGATAGATTGGAATAAACGCCGTATAAAGACGGGCAATCGGGAAGTGATTCGAAACATAGCCGAATACTTTTTCAACCAGCGGCTGATGCATCATAGGTGATTCAGTTTGTTGCACAAAAAGACCATCTTCTTTTAAAGCCTTATACGTATTGGCATAGAATTCATCGGTAAATAAACCTTCCCCCGGTCCGATTGGGTCGGAGCAATCTACGATGATTACGTCGTATTTATTTTCAGCCTCAGCCATAAAACCAATGCCGTCACCAATAGTTACTGTGAGTTTTGGATCTTTGCGAATCATGGCATCGGCAATGGTCGGCAAATATTCTTTGGCAAGCTCTACTACTTTGCCGTCAATTTCAATCATGGTTACGGTTTCAACGCAATCATGGCGTACGCATTCTCTGGCTACACCACCGTCACCGCCGCCGATGATCAAAACATGTTTTGGGTTCGGATGCAAGAACAAAGGAACATGGGACATCATTTCATGATAGATAAACTCTTCCCGCTCCGATGCTTGGAACACGCCATCCAAGGACAACATAGTGCCATATTCTAAGCTGTGAACCACTTCAATTTTCTGAAATTCCGATTGTCCGGAATATAAAACTTTATCGATTTCTGCGCTCAATTTCAAATGAGCGGACTGATTTTCTGTAATCCAATCTGCCATTGGTAACCTCCTAATCGATTAACAAGCACTAATCCTACCAAATCAGTGAATACAAATTTGAAAACTCCACCCCTTAATAATTGCAAGCTGCCTTCGTAACCACAATCATACTCGGCAATCATAGCCGGACTTGATATTCACAAGCACCCCTTGATAATTGCAGCTTTCTATAGCCAATTACTGTTGCTTACGTACGGCATAGGCGAAACCGCCGCCCAACATGGTATCTTGTAACCATCTTTTCAGTGAAAAAATGCGTTCAATTTCTTCATCGTATACTACGCAACGCACATCATCATTGTTTTCCGTCAATTTTACGATAGGAACCCAATGCCATGTGGACAAGCCTTTTTCATTACCGCGATGACGATTCAAAAAAGCAACCGGCGAATCACTGCCGAGCCCCTGTTTAATAAAGTTTACTACCTGCTGCAACGGTTGACGACATACAGCAAAGGGGTAAACCCCCATCATCTTCACGGTGTAAGGCAATTCTTTCTTTTCACAATAGTCATTCAGACCTTCCTGAAACCACTGTGTTTTATACAAACCGCCACCGATGCGGGGACGCACATATTGAAACAATTCTTCCATGCGCTTTAAAGCAGCTTCGCCATCATTACTGGTCGTACTATCGAGCAAACCGTCCCGGAACTGCACGTAGCTGATTACCTGTGTAGCCGTCGTCGGGCCGCACCCGGATAAACGCTGCCAATCATCATGATACCATTCTTGGTTATAACCGTAAGAAAAACGGCCGTCTTTTTTCACCTGCAACCATTCAGGATGTTTGAGTGTCAAACTCTCCATATATTACTCAATCCTCTATTACATCAACTTGATTTAACATATAAAATTATTGTAATAGTGACCTTCTATACATAGACCTACGATTAAGCTTAGTCTTCTACAACTTCAACCTTAACCATACGGTCGCCTTGCTGAATGCCATCTACTACATCCATACCTTCAATTACTTTACCAAATACAGTGTGAACACCATCCAAATGAGGTTGTGGTTCATACACGATAAAGAACTGACTGCCCCCTGTATTCGGACCGCGGTGAGCCATGGACAAGGCACCGCGTTCATGTTTGTGCGGATTACCGATCAATTCATCTTTAATGGTGTAACCGGGACCACCCGTACCGTTGCCGTTAGGACAACCGCCTTGGGCTACGAAGCCCGGAATTACACGATGAAATGTAAGGCCGTCGTAAAAACCTTCTTTGATTAATTTTTCAAAATTAGCAACCGTACCCGGTGCTTCTTTTGCAAATAATTCAATCGTAATATCGCCTTTTTCCATATGGATAATCGCTTTTTTCATGCTATTCTACCTCCAACAATGTACGCAGTACATAACTCGACAACATAAGACCCGCTACGGATGGTACGAAACCGCAAGAGCCGGGACTGCGTGAATCGTCATCACGAGTCGGCGTCATCGGCTTTTCAGTGGAAAAAACTACGGTCTGTTTCTTGATTCCGCGTTTGCGCAATTCGCGGCGAATAACTTTGGCCAAAGGACAGGTGTGAGTTTTGCTGATATCGGAAATGCGAAGTAATCCCGGATGCATCTTATTACCCGTGCCCATTGACGAAATACAAGGAATACCTAATTCCTGACAGTTTTCAATAATCGCCAATTTAGCCGTTACCATGTCAATCGCATCGATTACAAAATCTACCTTAATGTCCTTGATAAAATCAGGATACGCTTCCTTGGTATATACGATATCGTAAGTATCTACCTGCATATCAGGTCGAATCGACAAAGCGCGCTCTTTGGCCACTTCAACCTTACGACGACCGATAGTTTCCTGCGTCGCAATAAGCTGACGGTTCAAATTACTTACCGTAACTTTATCGCCGTCAATCAAAACTAAACGACCGATACCGGTGCGCACTAATGCTTCCATGGCAAAACCGCCTACACCGCCGCAACCAAACAAGGCTACCGATTTAGTACCCAAATTTTCTAATTTTTCTTTTCCTACCAGCCATTCTAAGCGGGTAAACATGTGTTCCATTCAAATCTCCCATCAATAATACACTTTTTACTGACTGCCACCAAAGTGACTACTACAAGCTGCCGCTCTTAGGCAACAGCGTTTTAAAAATAAGTTGGCGCTAATATATTTTCGTCAAAAACCGCATCATAGAGTACGAATTCAACGATTCACAAATTAGCGCTTCAACCATTATACCGCAAATTAACGAAATAACTACTATTACTTCTAATTAACGAGTTGCCGGAATTACTTCCAACCAATAACCATCCGGATCGGCAATGAAGTAAATGCCCATGTTAGGGTTTTCATACACAACACAACCCATTTCTTTGTGTTTTTTGAAAGCCCCTTCATAATCATCAACAACGAATGCCAAATGGAATTCGTTATCACCTAAATTATACGGGCGATCCCAATCACGTAACCATGTCAATTCCAACTGATGATTACTGCTGCCGTCTTCCAAATATACGATTTTAAAAGAACCGTCAGCCGGCTCAATGCGACGACCCGGTTTTAAACCTAAAGCGTCTTCGTAAAATTTAATGCTTTTATCTAAATCACGAACATTAAAATTATTATGTACCATTGTAAATTTCATGTTTGTAATCTCCTCTCATCACATAAAAAGTCATACGAACTTATTTAATTTTCTATTTCAAAGTTTACTGCTCAAAATATTTAATACTGCTATTTAATAGTATCATAAATCTCGATATATTGCTATATGATGAAGTAACAATATGACAAACTACTATATGATGTATCACTTTCAACACGCATAGGGCTACCCATTTTCTTCGCCCGTATATCTACGGTACTAAAAAGTGAGCCGTACTGCCCTTATTGGTAGCTTCCACAACCAAATGGGCCGGTATGCGCCCCTTCAATTCAGGCACATGAGAAATAATACCAACCAGGCGACCCGATTTTTGCAATTCCACCAAGGTTTCCATGGCAATATCGAGCGTATCCGGATCCAAAGTCCCAAAGCCTTCATCAATGAAAATCGTATCCAAGTGAATCCCACCGGCATAGGCTTGAATAATATCGGCTAAACCCATAGCCAGCGACAAAGAAGCAAGGAAGGTTTCACCGCCGGACAAGGTATTAGCCGGCCGTTCATAACCCGTATAGGTATCGAGCACCGACAGATCAAGGCCACGATGGCCGCGACTGACACTGTCCGCCTGAGCGCGTCGCAATTCATAGCGCCCTCGGCTCATCTGACGTAGCCGCACATTGGCGGCTACCACCACTTCTTCCAAAATAGCCCCCAATACATAGCGTTCAAAGGTTACCCCTTTTTGCCCGGCATTGCCGCCATTAGCAAGCTCATAGAGATTATTAATAAACGTAAATCGTTCGGTTATCGCCGCATTATCGGCCACTAATTTACTGTATTCGGCTAAAACTTCCTCGAGATGACGAACCGTCTCCGCTGCCTTCGTTTCGTTACGCACAGCATTTTCATAGATGACTGATGCTTCGTCCTTCATTTCTTTCGTTACAACCATGGACGGTTCTGCCAACGACGCCAAATCATTGGAAGCCGCCGTCAGCAAAGTTTGTACGCGGTCCACTGCCGCATCATAATTCTTGACAGTTGTTACGAATTCCGTCTTGCGTGCCACCATCGGCCGAAGCTCCAACAAATCAGCGTCACTCAATTTCGACCGGCGAAGTTCCGCTTCAATCTCTTGATCTTTAACCGTAACCTCGTGCATCGTTTCCCGTTGCTGTTTTTCTAAATTTATAATAGTCGTTTCATTTGAGCTCTTGGCCTGTAAATAATCCCGCTCCGCTTCTTCAAATTGAAGCTGTTCCTTTTCAAAAGTGGCGAGCCACGTCTCTTTAGCTTGTAATTCTTTCGCCCAAGAAACCTTATCTATCGCTTTTACCGCCTCTTGATGAAGAGCCAAACCTTCCTGCTTGCCTACGAGCTTCGTGCGCGCATCCTGATAGCTTGTTTCTTTCTCTTTCAATTCTATGCGAATGGTCTCGATAGTATTATTTAAAACTGCAAGGGTATCATTCAATTGTGTGACTTTCTTCTCTTTTACGGCTAAGGCTTGACTACGCTGATTCAGAATAGTTTTAACACTGTCCGCTTCTGCCAAAAACTCACAAGCAACCGTTGATTTTATATCTATATCACTATGTTCAGCCAACCAGGCTGCTATAGCCCTTTCACTTTCTTTGACCGCCTCATCGGCACGAGTCCATTGCTCGGCAGCCGCGCTCTGTCGTTCCGCCCGGGCGGATGTTTCTTGTAACGCTTTACTATACGCTTTTTCCGCGTTCATCATGGCTTCTTCCGAGTATTCATCAGGCAAAACCGCTTTGTGAGGATGGTCCGTAGATCCGCAAACCGGACAGGCTTCATGGGTCTTCAAAGCGACCGCTAATCCCGCTGCCGCAAATTGCCGGCACAGATTTTCCTGATGCGCTCGCTCCATGAAAGCTAATTCTTCCTGCTGCTTAGCTTCTTCATAGGCATGACGCGTGTTAGCCGCTTGTACTTTGGCCGCTGCCCGCTCTTCTATTAACTGCGTTGCTTTTTCACCCAGTTGAACAGCCGTCAAAACAGCCTCACGTTCCTTCATGAGTTGACTCTGATTACCTAAAGCCTTCCGAAGTTCTTCCACACTCTTACCGGTTGTATCCGCTTCTTCCAGCTTAGTTTTTAAAAGTTCATTCGCCGCCTTTACCGCCTTTTCCGCATTTTCAACGTCTTCCCCAAGCTGTTTTAATTCAGTCTGAAGTAAGGTGATAGCATCAAAATGCGCTTTAATCTCGCCGGCCTTGTGAATATCCAAACGATAGGTTTCACTCATAGGTTTACGCTCTGCCAAGGATGCCTTCGTAGCAGTTAGCGTCTCCCCGGTTTTCAGGAGTGCCTCTTTATCGGTCCGCGCAGCTATTAAATCATCGGTAAGTTGCTGCTTTTTAGCTTCTAGTTTTGCCCGTTCCGTTTCTTTCTGAAAAATCGGCGTCACTTGTTCCAAACGCTCTATGATTTGTCGTGATCCATTAACAGATTCTGCTTGTTTCATCAAATCAGCGAGCTCCGCTTGTTTTTCATTAATGGTGGCGCCTAATGTTTGGCGCTTTTCCCCTAATTCATAGTCAGCCAAAATTTTTACCTGATTGGCTTGCGCCTCTGCCAGGATGCCGGCCGCTTTAGTTTGTTCCGCTTCGGCACTACTCAATTTTTCACGCAAATCTGTTTCAGTCTTTACGCCCTCTGTACTCAATAAATACCGTTGACGGTCCACCACCTCACGCGCCGATGCATATACTTTGTCATGTTCTTCTTTGAGCATGTCCTGCAAACGGGCATATATTTCAGTCCGAAAGAGACTGTGCATCAGCGTTTCACGCTCTGAAGTAGGGGCTACCAGGAGTTTACGAAATTCCCCTTGAGGCAGTAATACGACTTGCAAAAACTGTTCCGCTCTAAAGCCCAGAATCTCATGTACCTTTTCCTTAATATCATTGGCGCGACTGCTGAATTCCTGCCATTCGCCATCTTCTAAAACGGCTAATGACGCTACGGCAGCCTGCTCGCGAAAGCCTTCACCGCGTCGTTTCTTTACCTTTTGTTTCGGACACCGTTCAATCTTATATTGACCATCACCTACTGAAAACGTAAAGGTAACTTTCGTCAATGTTTCCGGTGAAGCGTAATCACTGCGCATGCTTGTGCCGCTGCGCAAACCGCCACTGGATTCGCCGAACAAAGCATAAACCATGGCATCTAGAATGCTTGTTTTACCGGCTCCTGTCGGCCCCGTAATAAGGAATAAACTTTCTTCTTTCAAATCAGCAAAGTCCAAGTGAACCGTATCCGCGTAAGGACCAAACGCCGTCATCGTTAAAGTTAAAGGTCTCATGTCAGTCCTCCTTAATCAAACGTTCCCAAAGAGAGTTCATAAATTCCTTCTCCTCGTCACTTAACGGCTCATTACGAACGGCCAAAGCAAAATCTTCAAATAATTCACGCTCTGATAATTCTTTATAATTTACGCGATTGTCGGCAGTCAGTTCCGCCTGCATACGGCCCGTAAGCTCCAAGGACATGGCGTATGGAAAAACGTCACGCAAGCGTGCCATGCCGTCGATAACCGGTTCCGTATCCGCCAGTTCAACTTGTAAATACGTATCTTTGTAAGTTTCATGAAGTGCCGTATCTTGCAAAATATCATTAAAATTGCCTTTAACAATGGCTACATCATGTTGCGCTTCGATACCAACCTGTTCAATTTGGCAGTGGCCCTTTGCATCCATATCAACAATGGTAAATGACTTATTATGATTCGCCTCATCAAAGGAATATTTTAATAGGGACCCGCTATAGCGAATGTTATCGGTCCCCATGCGTTGCGGCCGGTGAATATGTCCCAAGGCCGTATAATTAAACGGCGCAAATACGTCGACCCCCACATTAGCGGTACCGCCAATTACCAAAGGTCGTTCTGATTCACTGGTAATACTGCCGGCCACCATAGTATGAGCCATGCCGACCGTACGCATTCCTTGCGGCACGAGGCTACGCAAATAATCGGCCCAAGCCGCATAGGTTTCGCCATAGGCTACCGCGAGATTTTGCCACTCATCCAAACGCTGCTTCGCCGGAACCGTTTCCAATAAATTGGTCAAAACTGTGCGCGGTTCCGTAAATGGCATAGGACAAAAGGCAATCTCGCCATACCCGTCTTCCAAATAGAGGGGCTCTAAACTGCGGTCCATCCGCCCCCACACATGAACGTGTGATCTAGAATACAAATCACGGCCCATGTCGAGGCGCTCCGCACTGTCATGATTACCGCCGATAACCAGCGTCGGAATTTTATAATCCAAGGCCAACTTAGTAATCACCATATCCCATAATTCCACCGCTTCCACAGGCGGCACGGCGCGATCAAATACATCGCCCGCAATAACAACGGCATCTATCTTTGCGTCTTTCAGCAGCTTGAAAAATTGGTGCTCCAGTACATAGGCCTGGTCATTCGTAAGATGGCGGGCATAAAAAATTCGGCCTAAATGCCAATCACCGGTGTGTAATATCCGCATAGTATCCCTCTTCAAAACACGCTAAACACTGAATTTCTCTATAGGCTCCCTTTTTATAGAGATTTTGAAAAAACTAAACATCTTATACCTTACGCTTCTTTATAAACGCTGCGCAACAAGGCAATTTCCTTCGCATAACCATCCAATTCATTCGGTGTTTCCAAATAGAACGGTAAATTGCGCAGTGCCGGATGATTGATTACCTTCGTAATCGCCTCCAAACCGATATGACCTTCACCGATTTTTTCATGACGGTCTTTATGGGCACCCCGCGGATTTTTAGAATCATTCAAATGAATGGCATGTAAACGGTCGAGACCGACGATTTTGTCAAAAGATTCCATAACACCATCCAAGTCGCCGATAATATCATAATCCCCTTCGTGAATATGGCAGGTATCCATGCAGACACCGATATAATCTTTCAACTTCACGCCATCAATGATTCGGGCAATTTCTTCAAAGGTGCGCCCCACTTCAGTCCCTTTGCCGGCCATAGTTTCTAACAATACGGTAGTGTGCATGCCTTCAAACATGACTTCATTGAGGGCTTCCACAATATATTCAATGCCCTGATCAACACCTTGTTTGACATGGCTGCCGGGATGAAAATTATATAATTGATTCGGCAAAAATTCCAAACGCTCTAAATCTTCGCGCATCATGTTTTTAGCAAACTGACGCAGGGACGGATCCGCAGCACAAGCATTTAACGTATACGGTGCATGACCTAAAATTTTGCCGAAGTTATGCTCCGCCATAAAAGCTTCCAATGCTTTCATATCCGCTTCGTCAAACGTGCGGGCCTTGCCGCCGCGCGGATTGCGTGTAAAGTACTGAAATGTATTGGCCCCAAGGCTTAAAGCCTCTTTACCCATATGTAAATAGCCTTTGCTGATCGATAAATGACATCCGATAGTTAACATTGAACGCTCCTTTATTTTAAATCTATTTAATAATTAAAATTACAATTTTACAATTTATAGTACAACGGCCTAAAATTCCGCCGCGAGTATACAGTATATAATTTAACACCGATACTTTTATTATATAACAAATTACTGATTACTTGCCTAAATTCTAAGTTCACAGCCAAACATTGACAGCCATCCTATATTTTAACAACAAAAAAAGAGCCTTGCGGCTCTTTTTGTTTAATGGGTTCCTTTACGCAAACAGTCAGGGCAAATACCTTCAAACGTAATTTGCTGGCCGGTCACTTTGTAGTGACTCAATGCTTCGACTTCAGCTAAGGTATCTTCCATATTCATATCGTGCAAATCATCAACGCGATTACATACGCTGCAACGCATATGAGGGTGGTTATGAGTATCCCAGTCATAGCGGCTGGAATCATCACCAATATCAAGAACTTTTACAAGACCGATTTTTTCAAAAATTTCCATCGTCTTATATACGGTTGCTAAACTCATGGTAGGATGATCTTGGCGTAAACTCTGATAAATCATTTCCGCCGTTGGATGCTCATTTTGACCATAAAGCACTTGGTAAATCGCAATACGTTGAGGGGTTACTTTGTAACCTTCGGAACGCAGTTTTTGTGCAATATCCATAGCAATCAATCCTCTCTCCACTCGGATTTAAAAGTGTTTCGTGCAACTCTGCACGTTGCCTGCAGCTAAGTTGCTTTAACTAGAATATCAATTCTAACCAATAACAATTATTGGTTAAGTAATTATAGCAAATTTAGTATACTTTGGCAAGATAACCGCTCATCAAATCTAATTATATATGGTAGGATTAGTCTTTGAAGTACGGTTTAAAGGCACCGCTCTTATGTGCTTCCTGACCACCGCGACGGCCTTGGCCTTCCGGATTGCGGCGTTTGGAACGATTGCCGCCGGCACGACGGGAATCATCACGACCACTGCGGTCACGGAAACTGCGTTCACCATTGCGGCGATCACCGCGACGGTCGGAACTGCGAGAGCTGCGTTGACCATCACGACGACGGCCGTCTTTACCGAAAGAGCGTTTTTTACGAACCCGTAAAGGTGCTTCTTCGGTGATATTTACCGGTGTCGTATCCGGTTCTTTAGTCAATAACTTAATAGCGGCCGCTACCAACGTTACGGAATCCAAATCATTCAATAATTCTTCCGCACTGGCACGATATTCTTTAAGGTTTTCCGTATCATCAGCCATATTGATTAAGCTCTGAACGGCTAATTTCTGTTGACCTTCCAATACTTCGCCTAAAGACGGGGCTTTACGACGAGCAATTTTACGTTTAGTCAAACGTTCAATAGCGTGTAAATGTTCCATTTCACGAGGAATAACGAACGTGTTCGCCATCCCTGCTTTACCGGCACGACCGGTACGGCCTACACGGTGAACATAGCTTTCAGGGTCTTGCGGTAAGTCATAGTTATATACATGAGTTACACCGCTGATATCGAGACCACGAGCAGCTACGTCGGTAGCTACCAAGATATCGATAGTCCCTTCACGGAACTGACGAATTACGCTGTCACGTTTCTGCTGGGATAAATCACCATGAATACCTTCAGCCATGTAACCGCGTTTTTTCAAACCTTCCGTTACTTCGTCAACACGGCGTTTCGTACGACCGAATACGATGGCAAGGTCAGGTGCCTGCATGTCGAGTAAGCGACAAAGTAAATCGAACTTCTGACGATCCTGTACTTCGATGTAGTACTGTTCGATTAAGTCCATAGTAACCTGCGTCGGTTTCATGCGAATGAGGCGCGGTTCTTTTAAATAGTTTTCAGCCAAAGTCTGGATGGCCGGCGGCATGGTGGCGGAGAACAATAATGTCTGACGTTGTTCCGGCACGGCTGCCAAAATTTTATTGATGTCATCGATGAAACCCATGTTAAGCATTTCATCCGCTTCATCGAGGACAATTACTTTTACGTTATCAAAATTGATGGATCCGCGTTCCATGTGATCCATTAAACGACCCGGGGTTGCGACGATAATTTGAGGATTTTTGCGCAAGCTGCGGAATTGGCGCTGAATATCCTGACCGCCGTAGATAGGCAAGGCCTGGATATGAGTGTGCTGTGCCATTTTGTTGAGTTCTTCCGCTACTTGAATAGCCAATTCACGGGTTGGCGATAAAATTAAAACCTGTACGGCACGAAGATTTTCATCAACCTGTTCCAATGCAGGAATACCGAAAGCGGCAGTTTTACCGGTACCGGTCTGAGCCTGGCCAATCATGTCTAAGCCGCTCATTGCCACAGGAATTGCTTCCTTCTGAATCGGTGTAGGTTCTTCAAACCCCATATCATTTAAAGCCCGTAAAATGGGCTCGCTAATCTGTAATTCTTCAAATTTTTCAAGCATGAACTATATGAGTCCTCCTTATGTAAATCAATCTTATTTTCGTCTAATTTTCGTCGGCGCATTCTAATATTATATCACAAACAAAAGAAGATAACCAAATCAGAATCCCTATTTTTTCCAATTTGGTTATCTTTATGAAAAACTATCCTATTTTTTCTTACTATATACGATTGTTATATTGTTATTTTCAAACGGCGCCGGTTCATGGCGTTTTTGACGATTTTGGTTGTTGCGCCCGCCTCGATTATCGTTGCGATTGCGCCGGTCATCATTACGGCGGTTATGGCGCTCTCCTTGACGACCATCACGGTTATTAGCCGCATTACGGTCCTGATTGCGTCCGTCACGACGATTATTGCGATTGCGATTTTCACCGCCTTGATTATCGCGGCGATTACCACGATTATCGCGATTGCGATTATTCTGCTGTGAATCATCACCGGCCGCTACGGCAGCCGCGGCTTTTTCTTTATCACGTAACGCCTTCATAGAGAGACCAATACGATTGCGTTTCGGCTCAACGGAAATAATTTCCGCTTCAATGATATCGCCTACAGCCAAGACATCGGACGGATGTTGGTCACGGCGACAGAATTCGCTGCGATGCAAGAGACCGTTAACTTTTAAACCGAAGTCAACGAAGGCGCCGAAATCTACCACATTGTGCACCGTCCCCTTTACAACGGTTCCCACCTTTACATCTTCCAAGCTCATGATGTGTTTACGCGTCATTGGCGCCGGCAAATCTTCACGTGGGTCGCGGCCCGGTTTTGCCAAAGCGTCCAAAATGTCGCGCACCGTCGGCACGCCGGCATCCAATTCTTTGGCAACTGTTTCCGCATCAACCAAGGCCAGCTTCGTATGGAAATCAGCCAGTTTCACTTTATCGTTTAAGTCCGCTAAGTTGTAACCCAAATTCTTAATGATTGTTTCCGCCAACTCATAGGATTCCGGATGAACCGGCGTATTATCGAGCGGATTGTCGCTGTCCTTAATGCGTAAGAACCCGGCACATTGCGTAAAGGCCGCCGGTCCCAAGCGTTTAACTTTTAACAATTCTTTGCGATTGTGAAAAACACCGTTATCTTTACGATAAGTTACGATGTTGTTAGCTACGGCGCCGGAAATCCCTGCCACATGTTCCAAAATGGCCGGCGATGCCGTATTGAGTTCAACCCCCACATGGTTTACTACCGTTTCCACCACTTGGTCCAAAGTTTCACTCAATTGCTTCTGATTAACATCATGCTGGTACTGACCGACCCCGATGGATTTCGGGTCGATTTTAACAGATTCTGCCAACGGATCCTGTACACGACGAGCAATGGACACGGCGCCACGAATGGATACATCAAGATCCGGTAATTCTTCGATTGCCAATTTAGAAGCAGAATAAACGGAAGCCCCCGCTTCATTGGTAATGATATAGTGGCAGTCCAATTGTTCTTCTTCAATCAATTGGGAAACAAATTGTTCTGTTTCATAAGAAGCCGTACCGTTACCGATGGATAACAAAGTAACTTTCCATTTACGAATGCAGGCCGCCATATCTTTCTTAGCCGCTTCCTTACCGCGCTCACCGGATGTCAAATGATAAATGCCTTGGTCGAGCACATTCCCTTGCGCATCAATAACAGCCATTTTACAACCCATGCGATAGCCCGGATCGAGGCCCATAATTACATGGCCCGCCAACGGTGGCTGTAATAAGAGATTGCGAAGGTTGGTCCCGAATACCTTAATAGCCTGTTCATCGGCATTTTCCGTCAACGTCTTGCGAATTTCGCGCTCCATGGCCGGGAAGATAAGGCGTTTATACGCATCGGCCACCGCTATGGCTTTATATTCTTTTAAAGCCGCTACGCCCGTTTCCGGCATAGCCTTTACCATGTATTCGATATATTTTTCATCAGGTGCGGTCAAAGTTACTTTAAGAGCGCCTAATTTTTCACCGCGATTAATAGCCAAAATACGATGGGATGGCAACTGATGAATCGGCTCTTCATAGTCGGCATATTTCAAGAACACTTGACGCACTTCGTCGGTTTCCGCTGTTTCTTCATCCCCTACCATGACGGTTTTAACTTTGCCTTGGCGCCAGATGGCATCACGCAAATACGCACGAAAATCGGCACGGTCACTTACGTCTTCCGCCACAATGTCCATAGCGCCTTGCAAGGCTGCCTCGCTGTCAGGCACTTCTTCCGTTATGAACGGAGCCGTTAAGCTTTCAATCGTGCTCGTCGTATCCTCGGTAGTATCAGCCAGCATTAATTGTGCCAACGACTCTAACCCCCGTTCACGAGCAATGGAGGCACGGGTACGCTTCTTAGGGCGATAGGGCAAATATAAATCTTCCAATTCCTGGAGCTTCATAGCCCCTTCGATAGCCGTGGCCAATTCAGGCGTCATTTTTTCCTGCTCCGTAATGGAACGGACAATTTCTTCACGGCGCTGTTCCAAATTGCGCAAATATTTAATGCGTTCTTCGATTTCACGAAGTTGCTCATCTTTTAATTCCCCCGTTTTTTCCTTACGATAACGGGCGATAAAAGGAACCGTGTTCCCTTCATCCAATAATTCAACGGCCACCTTTACCTGCCAAGGATTAACTCCTAATTCGGCCGCAATATATTGGGACATTTTTTCCAACATGAACTACTCCTTTCGACGATACGTTACAAAACTAAATGGCCATGGATTTTTCTCGTCCACTTCACCGGGAATTGATTCTACCACTTCAAAGGCATTCAAATCAATAGTCGGAAAATATGCATCCCCTTCAAACTCATGCTCGATTTCCGTAACATAGAGAACATCAGCATAAGGCATAAAGGATTCATACATTTGCGCCCCGCCGATGCAATAGGCTACATCGAGCTTAGCCGCTTCCGCCGCGGCCGCTTCCGGTGATGTAAATACGCGCACCCCTTCATAAGGCGGTACATAGTCAGTTTGACGCGTCACTACCCAATGTTCACGATTGGGGAGTAAAAACGGCAACGATTCCAAGGTCTTACGGCCCATGATGATAACATGACCGGTAGTCAGTTTTTTAAAATACTGCAAATCTTTCGGCAAATGCCAAATAAGCTGATTGTCTTTGCCAATCACATTATGCTTCGCCCGTGCCACGATCATCGCTAACATTATACGGCCACCTCCATCGGCAATTTTCCTAAATGCTCATACCCTTCCAGCTTCACATCATCAGCCGTGAAGTCATAAAAGTTTTGTACCTTATCATTAATCCATAAAGACGGTGCCGGTTTAGCTTCGTCTAAGCGAGCGAGTTGTGTCTTCAATGCTTCCACATGATTTTCATAAATGTGAGCGTTGTTGATAATATGGGTAAATTGCCCCGGTTTCAAACCGCTTACGTGAGCAATCATGTAGACGAGGGTGGCATATTGGGTCATATTAAACGGCACGCCGAGGCCCATGTCGCCGCTACGCTGTACGAGCATACAGTTCAAATGGTCACCTTCCACATCCCACAAAGTTTCATAAGCACAAGGTTGCAACGCCATATCCGGTAAATCTTCAATGTTCCACAAAGTTACAATCATGCGGCGGCTCTGCGGATCTTCCTTAATCATGCGGAGCAAATTATCCACCTGCTTGTATTTGGCCAACTGATAGCCGTACGCTTTGCCGATAGTGCCATCTTCACGCATCCATTCATCCCATACGTGAACGCCCATAGCTTGCAGTTCTTTCACATCATTGCTCTGCTTCTGCCAAATCCACAAGAGTTCTTTCACAGCTGTTTTGAACGCCACAAATTTAGTCGTCAAAATAGGGAATTCTTTGCTCAAATCGAATTGCATCATTTGGTGCGGCAATTTATACGTAGGAACGCCGGTACGGTTATTGGCATAATAACCATCCTTCAAAATGCGTTCCACAATCGCTAAGTATTGAGTATCTGCTGAACTCATGATAGTCTCCTTTAATCACTGAATGTACTGATTACTTTTAAAAAGGACAGCCCGAAGCGTTGTAGTTTCGCCTCGCCGATGCCTTTAATCTTATATAAATCCGCCAATGTTTGCGGTCTCATGGACGCCATGTCGATGAGTACCGTGTCGGGAAAAATCAAATACGGCGGCACTTTCAGCTGTTCGCTCAGCGTCTTGCGATGCTGGCGTAAGGCTTCAAATAAATTAGGCTTATTCGAGGCCCGCCGTTTCATGGTCATGCTGTTGCCGGTGCCGTCAAAGTGCGCGGCCCCCGCCCTTTGACGCGGTCCGTCAGGCCGTACTTTTACTAGCTGACGGCGTACTTCGGTCACCTTGGCACTGCCGTCAAGCACTGCTTCGCCGGCCGGCGTAATGCTTAAAATCGGATATTTCCCGGTGGCACAATCGAGATAGCCAAGCGACGTAAATTGACGGATAAGGCCTTTTATTTCACGGTCATCCATATCTTCCAAGCGGCCGAACACGGGCAGTCTGTCATAGCCGTAACGAACAATGCGATCCGTCCGATTACCGGCTACAATGTCCGTAATCATAGCGGCTCCATACCGCTCTTCCGTATCGATGACGGCTTTAAAAATCGCTTTTGCTTCCTTTGTCAAATCGCGCAGCGCGCCTTTGTGTAAGCAAGAGCCGCAATTGTCGCAGCGCGTCCAGTTCACCGTTTCACCAAAGTAGTTAAGCATATACTTACGCAAACAATCCGTCGTAAAACAATAGTTAATCATCTGCTGCAATTTGCTCATTTCAATGCGGCGCCGCTCCGGTTCGTGCACCGATTCATTAATTAAATACTTGTGTATCATCACATCGCGGCCGCTATAGAGGAGCACACATTTTGACGGTGCCCCATCACGGCCCGCACGCCCCGCTTCCTGGTAGTAACTTTCCATGTTGCGGGGCATCTGGTAATGCAGTACATAACGCACATTACTCTTATCAATCCCCATGCCGAACGCACTGGTAGCCACCATGACGCGCACCTTATCGTAAGCATAGCGTTCCTGCTGCATCTTACGGATTTCATCACTGAGGCCTGCATGGTAATAACCGACTTCCACACCTCGTTTAGCCAATTCACCGTACACCGTTTCTACATCTTTACGGGTGGCGCAGTAAATGATACCGTTTGCCGCATCATGGTCCGCCACAAACTGCAGCACATATTGCAATTTATTCTGCGGTTGCACTACTTCAAAGGATAGATTCGGTCGGTCAAAACCGGTCACATGCACCGTGGCATTCGTTAGACCCAAGAGTCGCTTCATATCCGCTTCTACTTCGCGCGTGGCACTGGCTGTAAAGGCCCCGATTACCGGCCGCCGCGGCAGTTGTTCAATGAACGGTGCTATGAGCTGATAAGAAGGTCTGAAGTCATGCCCCCATTGCGATACACAGTGGGCTTCATCGATAATGACCTGATCAATGGGCAGTCCCTTGAGAAAGTTAATAAACCATTCCGAAGCCAATCGTTCCGGCGCCAAGTATAATATTTTAACCCGGCCCGCGCGCAAGGCCCGCATAACGTTAACGGACTCATCCTTATCTTGGGTACTGTTCAAATAAGCTGCGGGAATTTTTTGCATGCGCAAGCCGTCTACCTGGTCTTGCATCAAGGATATTAACGGTGAAAAAACAATGGTCAAGCCTCGTTTTAATATGGCGGGAATCTGAAAACAAATCGACTTCCCCGCACCGGTAGGCATGATGGCGAGCACATCTTTATTGGCCAGTAGCGAAGCTACCGGCACTTCTTGAGCCGGTCGAAACGACGTATAGCCGAAATAATGGGCTAATGCTGCCTCCGCTGCTTTATGTGCCATGTCCGTTCACATCCTTTCTTTCGGGAATTATCACACCATATTATTTTAACATTTTTTGACAAAAAACACACCTACCACTCAATTATTTAATATAGTAGAAACTGTATTTTTATGCTAAAATATAAGAATATATTTATTATGAAAGGGGGGTGCATCCAAGTATGCACGATCAATTCTCCATTATTCTCGCCTTTGCCATCTATCTAGGTGTTATGATGTACATTGGCATTTATTATTATCGCAAGTCACGTAATCTGAGTGATTATATTCTGGGCGGCCGAAAGCTGGGCCCTTGGATAACTTCCATGAGTGCGGAGGCTTCCGATATGAGCGGTTGGATGCTCATGGGCTTACCCGGTTTTGCCTACAGCACCGGGATTTCCGCCATCTGGATTGCCATCGGCCTTGCCGGCGGTACCTGGCTGAACTGGGCCTTCGTATCGAAGCGCCTGCGCAACCATACGGAAGTAGCCAATAACAGTTTAACCATTCCGGATTACTTAAAAAACCGCTTCCGCGATACGACTAAAATCTTACCTATCGTGTCCGCTATTTTCATCATTATATTCTTCCTGATTTACACCTCATCAGGCTTCGTTGCGGGGGGCAAACTCTTTACGACGATTTTCGGACTTGATTATACCGTATCCCTCCTCATTACGGCGGGCGTAGTAATCTTCTATACCTTCCTCGGCGGGTTCTTAGCCGTAAGTTGGACCGATTTTATTCAGGGCACCATGATGTTCTTTGCCATCTTACTCATTCCAATCGCCGCAGCCTTCACGTTAAACGGTCCGATTAATACAGCTCATTTAATCGCTACAGAATTTCCGCAAGGTCTTTCCATTTGGGGGCCTGAAGCCGACACCTATACCTTAGTCATCGGTATCATCTCATCTGTCGCTTGGGGGCTTGGCTATTTTGGTCAACCGCACATCTTGGTTCGTTTCATGGCCATCTCCGATGCCCGTGAACTGAAAAAAGCCACCAATATTGCCATGGTATGGGTTGTTATTTCCCTCATTGCAGCTGTAATGGTTGGTCTTGTAGGTAAAGTATTCCTCAGCACACCACTTGCCGGCGCTGATGTGGAAAAAGTATTCCTCGTAATGAACGAAGAACTCTTCCCGCCATTTGTGGCCGGTCTCGTATGGTCCGCCGTACTGGCAGCCATCATGAGTACTGCTTCCGGGCAGTTATTGGTAACGGCCTCTTCCGTTTCACAGGACTTGTATAAAAACATCGTCGGTCACCGCACCAGCGATCAGGAATTAGTACTTATCAGCCGTATTACGGTACTTGTTATTTCCGCCATTGCCTTGTGGCTTGCCCTCGATCCGAACAGCTACATTTTAACCATGGTCGCCTATGCGTGGGCCGGCTTCGGTGCCGCTTTCGGCCCTGCCATTTTGCTCTCCCTCTTCTGGCGTCGCATGACCTTAAAAGGTTGTGTCGCCGGCATCGTGGTTGGTGGCTTGACTGTACTTATTTGGAAACAGTTCGAGTGGTTCGGTATCTATGAAATCGTGCCGGGCTTCTTGTTCTCCCTCATCGCCATTTATGTGGTAAGCCTTTTGGATAATCCACCTTCTAAAGAAATTACCGATGAATTCGATGAAGCACAACGGATGCATATCGAGTTATAGGACAAAAAGTGTGTTTAGAAAGTGCTGCAAACTTAGATAAATACTGGATTTGTAGCACTTTTATCTTTTTTTGACAAAGATAAAGGGTGGACAAAAAGTGTGT
>ENA-OPVG01000180-OPVG01000180.1-human-gut-metagenome-genome-assembly--contig:-NODE-180-length-54693-cov-4.471485_pt1 | contig 54693 bp, 49 predicted proteins | sample MGYA00241093_ERZ501975 | MGnify/ENA primary metagenome ERZ501975 (study PRJEB25962, sample SAMEA2042993) | human gut metagenome | biome: human gut; feature: human-associated habitat; material: faeces... | reverse complement strand
TTAGAAAAGGCCGACATTAAAAGTTATTGATTTTGACAACTTTGTGTTTTGTACAACTGAGTCAAAATCAATAATTTTAATGTCGGCCTTTTCATAGAAGACGATTTCTCGTAGCGACTAAAGTCACAAATATAGGCTAGCGGTTCTCTTCCCGGGCGTTTGTCTCTTAATGAATTAAATAGTAAAAAGTTTTTTTGCATTTTCAGAAAGAATTTGTTCGAGTTCTTCTTTTGTAAAGTCCATGTGAGAGATTCGTTTCACATAATCCTGCTGGTTCTCCCACGGAGAATCAGTGCCAAAAAGAATCTTGTCTGTACCATGTTTTTTCACAAGACGTACAAAGTCCTTTGGATGAAGATTATAGGAAATATACGGAGCTCTTGGGGCATCGGGGAGTGGAGTTACCGGGCCATAAGAAAAAGCAGTGTCAAAATAGACAGGCGCTCCGGCAAGATCACTCTCGACTTCGTTCCAGCAGCCCCAGTTTCCCATATGTGCAAGAACCAGCTTCTCCGGGGCAACTTCTTTTAATAATTTTAAAATATGAGCAACAGAAGAATAATTGTGGTCATAAATACCAATATCAATGCCAGCATGTACTAATGTGATCAGCCCCTGTGAAGAAGCTTCATCAATGATACGCATCATGCGGATATCATCAAGATCTACATTCTGATATGCAGGATGGAGTTTAATTCCAGGAATTCCGGCCTGTTTTAACCGTAAAAGTTCTTCTTTATAATTCGTATAACTTGGATGCATACCTCCAAAGGTAATGATTTTCATATCAAGCAGATATTCCTGCTGTTGGATTAATGAAGAATTTACCTTTTCAACCTGGGATGGTTTTGTCATGACAGGTAGATTTACAGAATAATCAATATCGGCCTCTTTCATGGAAGAAAAGAGACCGATGACAGAACCATCTGTATGTGGAGGAATGCAGCCAATGTGTGCAAGATGATTCACAATCTTTTCCGAAGACTTATCAGGAAAAGTGTGAGTGTGAAAATCTATGATCATGTCTGCCTCCAATGACAGTGAGTTTATTTATAAGATTTTACGAGTTTCTCAAATGCGGCAAGAGAACGTTCTACCTGTTCTGTAGGAACGCAGTAGGAAATTCTTGCGTGTCCTGGGCATCCAAATCCAGTTCCCGGTACGATTAATAGATTATGATCTAATTTCGCTTTTTCGCAAAAAGCGATATCATCATCGATTAAAGTACGAGGGAACATATAGAAAGTTCCGCCTGGTTCTACAACGTGGTATCCCATATCACGAAGTCCCTTTGTAAGAATGTTTTTATTTGTTTCATAAACGGAAATATCAGAAGTTTCGCTGGCACAAAGAGCACAGACTCTCTGGAATAAACCAGGAGCGTTTACATAGCCAAGAGAACGTCCTGCACCTGCAATCGCAGCGTAAACCAGTTCATGTTCGTCCACTTCATCTGGTACGACAACATATCCCATACGCTCACCAGGGAGGGATAATGATTTAGACCAGGAATAGCATACTAAAGTGTTTTTGTAGTATTTAGGAAGGTAAGGAACGACAGTACCTTCAAATGCAATCTCACGGTATGGTTCATCAGCAATCAAATAGATTGGGTGATGATATTCCGCGGATTTTGCTTCAAGAATTTCCGCAAGTTTCTTAACAGTTTCTTCAGAATAAACGGCACCAGATGGGTTATTTGGAGAGTTTACAAGAACGCCCTTTGTGTGTTCATTGATGGCTTCTTCAAATGCCCCAAAATCAATCTGGAAAGCCTCGATGTCTGCAGGAATAAGCTTCATAGAAGCACCGGCAGCCTCGATAAATACTTTATATTCTGGGAAATATGGTGCAAATACGATAAACTCATCTCCAGGACATGTAAGACCATTTAAGCAGCAGCATAATGCAGCAGCGGCACCAACAGTCATGTACAGATTATCTGCATTAAAAGATGTCTGGAAGCGAGAGTTGATAGAATCTGCAATCATCTTGCGGACACCGGCATCTCCCTGTGCGCTTGTATAGCCGTGAAGAACAACAGAATCCATCTCATTAAGGAGCTTTATAGCAGTTTCATTGACACAATCAGGAGCAGGAACGCTTGGATTTCCGATGGAGAAATCAAAAACATTTTCTGGACCAACTTCGGCAGCACGCTGTTTTCCGTATTCAAATAATTCACGGATAACAGAACGCTGGGTGCCGAGAGCAACCATTTTTTCATTTAACATAGCTTTATCCTCGTTTCTGTTTATTTTTACCATATAATGATAGTGCAAAAAAGGAAATCTGTCAACGAAGCATCGTAAATCAACCAGATGATTTACAGAAAAAACTTGTATACAAGGCACATATAAAATATTTTTTGAACTGGTAAAAAAAGAGCTGGAATAGCGAGATAGCGTTGACTTTTTTCACAAAATATGATACTTTATCATAGTGCAACACTTTAATAAATAAAAGAGAAAAAGTGAAGAAGAATTAGGAAGATTAAGAGATACAGACGCAGAGAAAAGGGTGTCTGTATTTTAAATATTTAAATTTTTTAAGAAAAGGAAGGTAGCGTTATGCCAGTTACAGATTTACTTGAGAGAAATCATAAGCTTTACGGAGAGGAAGTTGCCTTAGTAGAATTGAATCCTACAATGAAGGATACAAGAAAGACAACATGGAAGGAATATGATCTTGTGCAGCAAACTTCTTCTGTACCATATCGCCGTGAGATTACATGGAGCGTATTTGATGAGAAGGCAAACCGTGTGGCAAATATGCTGTTAAGCCGTGGTGTGCAAAAGGGTGACCGTGTAGCAATCTTAATGTTTAACTGTCTGGAATGGCTGCCAATTTATTTTGGTATTTTAAAAACAGGAGCAATCGCTGTGCCATTTAACTTTCGATTTGCTTCTGATGAGATTAAATATTGTGCCGATTTAGCTGAGGTACATGTGCTTTTCTTTGGACCGGAGTTTATTGGTCGAATTGAAGCAATTGAGGAAGAACTTAGCAAAGGGCGTCTTTTGATTTATGTAGGAGATGGCTGTCCGACATTCGCAGAAAGTTATCGAGAACTTGTAGCAGATTGTTCAAGTCAGGCTCCGTTAGTTCGCTTAGAAGACGAAGACGATGCAGCAATTTATTTTTCTTCAGGAACAACAGGATTTCCGAAAGCAATCCTTCATAATCATGAGAGTTTACTGCAGGCGGCACAGATGGAGCAGAAACATCATCTGACAAACAGAGATGACGTATTTTTATGTATTCCGCCATTGTATCACACTGGGGCGAAGTTCCACTGGATGGGAAGCCTTTGTGCGGGAAGTAAGGCAGTATTATTAAAAGGAACCACACCGGAGATTATTCTTGATGCCGTATCGAAAGAGCATTGTACAATCGTATGGCTTTTAGTACCGTGGGCACAGGATATTTTAGACAGCCTTGACAGAGGTGATTTAAAACTGGAGAATTATGAGCTTTCCCAGTGGAGACTGATGCATATCGGTGCACAGCCAGTACCGCCATCACTGATCAAACACTGGAAAGAATACTTCCCGAACCATTTATACGATACAAACTATGGATTATCAGAGTCTACAGGTCCAGGCTGTGTACATCTTGGTATTGAAAATATTGATAAAGTTGGTGCAATTGGCATTCCAGGTTACCGCTGGTCCTGCAAGATTGTCGATGAGAATGGAAATGCACTTCCACAGGGAGAAGTCGGAGAACTTTGTGTACAGGGTCCGGGAATGATGACCTGCTACTACAACGATCCAAAAGCAACCGCAGAAACTATCAAAGACGGATGGCTCTTTACCGGAGATATGGCAATGCAGGATGAAGACGGATTCTATTTCCTTGTAGACCGTAAGAAAGACGTTATCGTAAGTGGAGGAGAAAACATTTATCCAGTACAGATTGAAAACTTCTTAAGTGCCTTTGATAAAGTAAAAGATGTCGCAGTCATCGGACTTCCAGACAAACGACTTGGAGAGATTACAGGAGCGGTTATTTCTATTAAAGATGGCATGGAATGTACTGAAGAAGAAATCAACGAATACTGTATGAAGCTTCCTCGTTACAAACGGCCTAAGAAGCTTATCTTTGCAGATGTTCCTAGAAATGCAACTGGAAAGATTGAAAAGCCGGCCCTTCGAAAGAAATATGGTGCCGAGCATCTGGTTGCACAGCAGAATTTGGCCTAACCGGAGGTATAACAAGACCATTCGGGGAACGCCATGGGGATGGGGGAATGCGGCCCTTTAGGGCCACTTGCCCTGTCCCCGTGGCTGACCAGTTACAAAATGAAATTGTGTAGCGCAAAATACCATTTCGTCGGCGCAAGCCACGACAAAACTTTGTACCCTGGAATGAAATCTCTAAGATCCATTAAAACCGGAGAGTACAAAAGACAAAATAGTAAAATCACTGGAATCAGCGCATCAAAGGCGAGCGATGATTTTATGATCTGGCCTAAAAGTGTACAGAGGATGCTACACAGCGCAGAAAAAACAATCAAAAGTGCAAGCTCTGCGATAAGCGTTACATTTACTGGGGCGACAGAGCCGATGATAAGTGCAAGCAAACCAAAAACAGAAAGAAACAGAGCTGGAAGATAGCTATACAAAAAAGGGACAAACCATTTTTCATCTGGACGGCGAAGCAGAAAGCGCCCTTTTTTTGCATCATGACGATACTGGGAGCTGCCTGCAAGTGCAGTCAGCATTATAAAAAGTACAGCAAGTCCGCGAACTGGAATTTGAAATAGTGCCTGATCATCATAGAAGTTTTCTGGAATATCCTCATATACAACATGAAAGACTGGTGTATTTTCCTTCTCATATTCATAGTGCTCATCGACAAGTGCTTTTAGTTCATCGGCTTTTTTTAATGAGACGACATCGTAAGATGCAATAAAATCAGCAAGCATTGTCTTTGCATATTCCTGAAAAATTGCATTGTAGACAGCTTCGTTTACAACAGCCGTAAGAACAGTTGAAGGAGAAGTGTAAACGCTGATACATCCGTCTTCTCCAGCCTGCATCTGTGACTCTAAATCATTTGGAAATTCATAACCGCACTCTGCTTTTCGAAGATTAATATCTTCCTGCATGTAATCTAGTGATGAAGATCGGTAAAAACGATACAATCCATCATCAAGTGACTCAAGATTAGTAAGCACAGCTTCGGTCATTTCATCAGGATTGGCACAGTATAATCCAATGCGGATGATTTCGTGGCGGTCTGCATTTTGTGCCGCAGCAATGCCAATAACAAGAAGAATAGCGGCCATACACCAGAGTGATTTTTTCTTTCTTGTATAGCGGGCAAGGAATGAGAACCAGGCACGAAGTAATTTTAAATTTTTATTTTTCTTCATACTTGCTCCTTTCTCTGAGAGAGTGCGTCAGCTTACCTTTTTTGAACGTGCCAGCAAGGAGCGCAGCGATTATCAAAAGGATTCCTTCTATAATCAGAATAATGATGTCAAAACTGGAAACGCTTTGACCAAATTGCCAGAATATCATATTTTTTAATTGGCTTCCAGGCAGTGTGGCACTTATGCGGCGAAGCATATCCGGCAAAAATGCAGAAGGAATCAGACAGCCTGAGGCATACATTACAAGAAGAGATACAGCAAATGTGGTTATCATACAGGCCTGCTTGCCATGGCAGATGCGGCAGATAAAAAGTTCAAGTGCGCATGAAAAAAATGCACATACAAAACATGAAACGAGAGTGCGTCCAATCAAAAAGGCAGGAACAATATGTGCTGCGCTTCCAATTGTACCGATCAAGAGACAGATGGCTGAAAAAATGAGCCATTGACATATTACTGCTGCTGAAAAATCTGCCAGCAGACAAAAAGAATCAGAAAGGCCAAGGCGCGAGATTGCAGGCAGTACGGTACGGTTTGGAGCAACAAAGAAAAAGCACAGATTTATGCCCGACAGCAAGAACAAAAGAGCCAGTCCGCTGCATAGATAGCCAACAAGAACGAAATCTGTGGCAGGTGCGTTGTCAGAAGAGATTTCTTCCTTTTCAAGACTACTCTCTTCGATGTCGCTTCCAACAATTTGAAACAGTGCATCGCGCTTCAAAACAGCATTGATATACAAATCGTTTAGCTGTGTGTTTGCTTTATCCTGCTGTTTTTCGGTAGCATCAAAGTCATCATAGATTTCATACAGCGCATAGACTCCAGTTTGAGAGCTTGCTACCATCTGAGAGAGGCTGTCAACAATTTGACGAAAGATTACTGTCTCAATGCTTGGCTCACCAGGATAAATGATGCGGGCAGGAAGATCATTCGTGCCGCTCATGATAGTGTGGATCATGCCTTCTGGGATAATGACGGCTGCCTTAACCTCACCTGAATCGAGCATGGCTTTTGCTTCGTCCTCAGAGGTGGTTTGTTTAATTGTGACCATCGAGGATAAGCTTTCCATGTTTGAGACCATGCCGAGTGCAAGTGAGTAATGAAGTCCTGCATTTTTGGGCATAACGAAGACAACGTTAAAGTGAGAAGCGGCTGAAGTGTCGTTTTTTTGATTGACGAATGAAAGGCCATATATGGCTGCTGCGCAGATGATGCCTAAAAGAGCGAGGCCGCAAAAAAGCTTTCCGAGTCTTCTAAAGCAGCGCTTCCAGGTAAAAGCCAGATAACAACGACGCAAATTTAAAGTAGAACTCATGATAAGTATTCAATAATCTCCTTTACTGGTGTGTCGGCTGCAAGCGTTCTTGCATGACCGTCCTTTAACAGAATCAGTTTGCTGCACAAATCAAAATCAGCCTCCTCATGCGTAGCAAGAAGAACGGTATTTCCCTGAGCACAGTACAGACGAATATATTCGCGTATATCCTCCTTGCAGACAAGATCTAGCGCAGCATCAGGCTCATCGAGAAGTAAAAGCGTTGGGCGCGATGCAAGTGCGCAGGCAATGCTTAGGCGCTTTTGCATGCCGCCGGAGAGAGCCTTTGCCTTTTTGTGGAGGAAAGGTTCAATTTTTAATATGGATAGAAAACCATCCTTTAAATCATCCTCAATGGAATATTCGGTAGCGCTGTACCATAATTTTAAGTGATCCATGGCAGTCATATCAGGGAAAAGTGGGTTATTTTGAGCCACATATCCGATTTTTGTGGACTGCAAAGACGGATTTTTTAACAGATTCTTTCCATCAAATAGAATAGTTCCGCTGTCTGGCGTATCTGTTCCTGCCTGTTCTCTGATGCAGGTGCAGGATCACCCGGCCCAGTGTAGACTTTCCGCAGCCGTTAGGACCGAGTAAGCCAATGCATTCGCCAGGTGCAGCATCAAACGATACATTTTGCAAAACCTGCTGTTTTTTATAAGATTTTGAAATAGATTGTATAGATAACATAAGACTCCATTCTGCTGCGAGGCATTTTGCAGCAAACTTGTTGACTGTAACAAAAACAGTATAGCACAAAATGAAAAATCAGAAAAGATAAGCATCATGTTTTTTCCTTTACAACCAGTAACGCTTATGCTATACTGCGAATAGAAGCTGTCCGGCAGATGTTGGCTTAAATGCTATCGTTTGCCAAAGAGAGCACCACAAAAAAAGAAAGGTAAATGAAACAATGAAGGGAATTATTTTAGCAGGCGGCAGTGGTACAAGACTGTATCCGCTGACCAGAGTAACATCAAAACAGCTGCTTCCGATTTATGATAAGCCGATGATTTATTATCCGCTGTCTGTTCTTATGAACGCAGGAATCCGCGAGATCTTAATCATCTCTACACCAGATGATACACCGAGATTTAAGGCACTTTTAGGTGATGGTCATCAGTTTGGAATCGAGCTGTCTTATGCTGTGCAGCCAAGCCCAGACGGACTGGCTCAGGCATTTATTATCGGCGCTGATTTTATTGGCAATGATAATGTAGCAATGGTTCTTGGCGATAACATTTTTGCAGGTCATGGTCTGACAAAGAGATTAAAGGAAGCAGCAGACCGCAAAGTCGGTGCTACTGTATTCGGCTATTATGTAGACGATCCAGAGCGTTTTGGTATTGTTGAGTTTGATAAGAATGGAAAGGCAATCTCTATCGAAGAAAAGCCGGCACATCCAAAGAGCAACTATTGTGTAACTGGTCTTTATTTCTATGATAACCGTGTTGTTGAGTATGCAAAGAACTTAAAGCCATCTGCAAGAGGCGAGTTAGAGATCACAGACCTGAACCGTATCTATCTGGAAAATGGCGATCTGGATGTTATCTTACTGGGACAGGGCTTTACCTGGCTGGATACAGGAACCCATGAGTCCTTAGTAGAAGCAACTAACTTTGTAAAAACCGTAGAGACCCACCAGCACAGAAAGATTGCGTGCCTGGAAGAAATCGCATACTTAAACGGCTGGATCACCAAAGAGAAGATATTAGAGACCTACGAGGTTTTAAAGAAGAACCAGTACGGCAAGTACCTGAAAGACGTTTTAGACGGAAAGTATGTAGACAAGCTGCATAACCGCGAATTCTAACGAACAAGCTATAGGGCGCAAAATTCAAGAAATAAGCGGATGTTGAGCTTGCTCATAAGTCCGCTTATGGCTTGAATTTTACATCGGATGGATATCCGATGCTTCTTGTTGCGGCTTGCCGCAGCAAGAAGATGTCCCTCGCATAGAGCTATTTTAGGAGGAAACATTTACATTATGAAGATCATCGTAACCGGCGGCGCCGGATTTATCGGAAGCAACTTTGTACATCATATGGTAAACAAATACCCAGACTATGAGATCATCAACCTGGATCTGTTGACCTATGCAGGCAACCTGGAAAACTTAAAGTTAGTAGAGAACAAGCCAAACTACCGCTTTGTAAAAGGCGATATCGCTGACAGAAAGTTCATCTTCGACTTATTTGAGAAAGAGAAACCGGACGTAGTAGTAAACTTCGCTGCGGAAAGCCATGTAGACCGTTCTATCACCGATCCGGAGGCATTTGTGCGCACCAATGTAATGGGAACCACTACTTTACTGGATGCATGCCGTACCTATGGCATTAAGCGTTATCATCAGGTATCTACAGATGAGGTTTACGGAGATCTTCCACTGGACAGACCAGACCTGTTCTTTACAGAGGAGACACCAATCCACACAAGCAGCCCATACAGCTCATCAAAAGCTGGCGCAGACCTTCTTGTTCTTGCGTACCACAGAACATACGGACTGCCTGTAACAATCAGCAGATGCTCTAACAACTACGGACCATACCATTTCCCGGAGAAGCTGATTCCGCTTATGATTGCAAATGCACTGAATGATAAGCCACTTCCTGTATACGGAAAAGGTGAAAATGTGCGTGACTGGTTATATGTAGAGGATCACTGCAGAGCCATCGACCTGATCATCCACAACGGACGTGTGGGAGAAGTTTACAATGTTGGTGGACACAATGAGATGAAGAACATCGACATCGTTAAGATGATCTGTAAAGAGCTTGGAAAACCGGAAAGCCTGATCACATATGTGGCAGATCGTAAAGGACACGATATGCGCTACGCAATCGACCCGACAAAGATCCACAATGAGCTTGGATGGCTGCCGGAGACAAAATTTGCAGATGGTATCAAAAAGACAATCCAATGGTATCTGGATAACAAGGAGTGGTGGGAGACGATCATTTCCGGAGAGTATCAGAATTACTATGAGAAAATGTATGCAAACCGGGAGGGAATGAAATAATGAAAGTACTGGTAACTGGAGTAGCAGGTCAGCTCGGACATGATGTGATGAATGAACTGGCAAAGCGTGGCTACGAAGGAATCGGTTCCGATATCGCGGAAAGCTATAATGGAATCCAGGACGGTACACCGGTTGTATCTATGCCATATGTGCAGATGGACATTACAGATAAAGCATCTGTAGAGAAAGTCCTTACAGAAGTAAATGCGGACGCAGTGATACATTGTGCAGCATGGACGGCAGTTGACCTTGCAGAAGATGAGGATAAAAAGGATAAGGTTCATGCAGTAAACGCAGAAGGAACGAAAAATATTGCGGAAGTATGTAAGAAGCTTGACAGTAAGATGGTCTATACCAGTTCGGACTATGTATTCAATGGTCAGGGAGAAGAACCATGGCAGCCGGACTGTAAGGATTATCAGCCGTTAAATGTTTACGGACAGTCAAAACTGGATGGAGAATTGGCAGTTTCTGAGACACTGGACAAATACTTCATCGTAAGAATTGCGTGGGTATTTGGAAAGAATGGTAACAACTTTATAAAGACTATGTTGAAAGTTGGAAAAAATCATGATAAACTTCGTGTAGTGAATGATCAGATCGGTACACCGACTTACACATTTGATCTGGCAAGACTGCTTGTAGACATGATCGAGACAGATAAGTATGGTTATTATCATGCGACAAACGAAGGCGGATACATCAGCTGGTATGATTTTACAAAAGAAATCTTCCGTCAGGCTGTAGAACAGGGACATACAGAGTACGGAGAAGACAGAATTACAGTTGATCCGGTTACAACTGCAGAGTACGGAGTGTCCAAAGCTGCAAGACCATTTAACAGCAGACTGGATAAGAAGAAACTGGTGGAGAATGGCTTTACACCACTCCCGACCTGGCAGGATGCACTTGGACGTTATCTGAAAGAGTTGAACATAGGTGAACTCTAAAAGTTTCATGAGATGCGTATAGACTCAGATAAGAGACATTGTAAGACGAATAAAAAGAGTGAAAATGAAATGGACGGGTGCACATAATATATGTGTGCCCGTATGCATCATAATCACACAAAAGGAGATATGTAAGATGGGACAGATTAAAGTAGAAAAAAATGCAGGTGGAATAAAGGGACTTTGTGTCATTGAGCCAACGATTCATGGTGATGCAAGAGGATACTTTATGGAGACATACAATCAGAAGGATATGGAAGAGGCAGGACTTACGATGCAGTTCGTACAGGACAATCAGTCTTGTTCTACAAAAGGTGTTCTTCGCGGATTACATTTCCAGAAAGAGTTTCCACAGGGAAAACTTGTACGTGTCGTAAAAGGTTCAGTATTTGACGTAGCTGTTGATCTTAGAAGTGACAGTGAGACATACGGAAAATGGTTCGGTGTAGAGCTGACAGAAGAGAACAAGAAACAGTTCTATATTCCGGAAGGATTCGCCCATGGATTCCTTGTTTTAAGTGAGATTGCAGAGTTCTGCTACAAGTGTACAGACTTCTATCATCCGGGAGATGAAGGTGGTCTTGCATGGAACGACCCTGAGATCGGTGTAGAATGGCCACAGCTTGTAGGGGAGTATAAGGGCAATGCTTCCGCAGAAGGATATCATCTGGAAGATGGAACAGCACTGAACTTAAGTGACAAAGATCAGCTTTGGGTAGGACTGAAAGATACATTTCATTTTTAAGTAAGAGGAAATATTTATGTCATTAACATCAATAGAATTTCTGGTATTTGTGATTGTGGCAGTAGTTGGATATTATATCATTCCGAAACGCTGTCAATGGATGTGGCTGTTGCTTTTCAGCTACATTTATTATGCATCTGCCGGAATACAGTATTTAGGGTTTATTCTATATACAACACTTGTGACATATGGAACAGCGCTTGTAATTCATCGAATAGACCAGACAGATGAAGCACATAAAAAAGATGCGAAGCAAAAAAAGAAGGGCGTGTTAATACTTGCCCTTCTATTTGTGTTTGGTCTGTTAGGAGTATTGAAGTATACGAATTTTATTGTACAGAATATTGATCAGTTATTTCATACAGATTTTGGCCCATTTCATTTATTACTTCCGATTGGATTGTCTTTTTACACATTTCAGTCAGCAGGGTATATTTTAGATGTTTATTGGAACCGTTGCGAACCGGAAAAAAATGTATTTCGTTTTGCTTTGTTTGTTTCTTTCTTCCCTCAGATTTTGCAGGGACCGATTGGCAGATTTGACCGATTGACAAAGACCTTGTACGCAGAACATGAATTTGACTGGCAGAGAATTGAACGTGGTGTTCAGCGGATAATTTGGGGATTTTTTAAAAAAATGTTGATTGCAGATACAGCAGCAGTATTTGTTGATGCAATTTTTAATCAGTATCAGACTTATAATGGAATTGCAATATTAGGTGTACTGGCATATTCTGCACAGCTCTATGCGGACTTTTCAGGAGGTGTAGATGTAGTTATTGGTGTGGCAGAATTATTTGGCGTAGAGATGGATGAAAACTTTAAACGTCCGTATTTTGCAGTTTCTATTACAGATTTCTGGCATCGCTGGCATATTACATTGGGAACATGGATGAAAGATTATGTATTCTACCCGGTATCATTATCTGGCTGGATGGGAAAATTCGGTAAATTCGCAAAGAAGAAGTTTGGAAAAAATTATGGAAGAGCATTACCAATCTGTGTAGCGAATCTGATCGTGTTCCTTGTGGTAGGAATCTGGCATGGAGCAGCCTGGAAGTTTATAGTATATGGTATTTATAATGGAGTGATTATTGCATTTAGTGGTCTGATGACAAAAAATTACAGAGAGTGGAAGAAAAAGCTTCATATTGACGATAAATCTACAGGCTGGCATATATTTCAGATTATCCGGACATTTTTACTTGTGAATATAAGCTGGTACTTTGATCGGGCGGACACAATTCCACAGGCTCTTACAATGATGAAAAATTCTGTAACATATTTTGAACCTGCACAGATATTAAATATACAGTTTGGGCAGATGAATTTAAAGTATACACCTGTATTTATTGCTGTGCTGTTAGTATGTTGTGCAATTTGCTTTGTAGTCAGTTTTTTACAGGAACGAGGAACGAAGATTCGCCAGTCTCTTTCTACAAAGATATGGGTAATTCGTTGGGCAATTTATCTTGCAATGATTTTTGCAATGCCATTGCTTGGCAGAATGCCAGATACAGCAGGAGGTTTTATTTATGCACAATTTTAAAAAACTTGTCAGTCCGGTAATTTTGATGATAATTATTATTTGTGTGAATGAAATGCTTTGCTTTGCGGCAAAACCGTATAGCTTTTTTCGGTTTGATATGCATAATCTGGAAAACGGCGAGGAGTACACAGATATATTTGTAGGAACTTCTCATGGAAAAGCTGCAATTGCGCCGGAAGTTGTAGATCAGTATACTGGCGGTAACAGTATCAATATGTGTCTTGGGGGCGAGTATCTTTCAGATAGTTATTTTATCGTAAAAGAAGCAATACGTGTCGGTCATCCGAAACGAGTGGTTTACGAACTGGATCCAGGTTATTGGGTGGCAGAAAAAAGCAAGGGTGCAGAATATAGAGAAATGTATGATGAGTTTCCAAAATCATTGGTAAAAGCAGAGTATTACCATCAACTGCTGTGGGGACAAGACTGGAGAATGACAATTTTTCCATGGTATCTTTGTAGAACCGGATTGAAAAACCCATTTGAAAGAATCAAGACAAAGTTTGGAGAAGCATATAAAAACTTTGACGATTCTTTCTGGAATAGTGATGTTCAGAACTATGGAGGGAAAGGGCATGTCAGCATTCACAGAACAGATGCCGTGAAGACAGAGGATAATTTGAAACTCTGGGACAGACAGGAAATTTTGCCGGAAGTAAAAGAATATTTTGAAAAACTTAAGAAATTATGCGAAAAAAATAATATAGAGCTTGTGGTAATTACAACACCGATTCCACAGGAAACAATGGAGGAGTATCAGGACAACTTTGAAGAGGCGAATGCATATTTTGCGGAATATATGGCAAAACAGGGGATTCCATATTATAATTACAATTATATAGATACAGAAAGTCTGGATAAATCGTTGAATGGATTTTCAGATTATGAAGGACATATGTATGAAGATGAAGCTGAAAAATTCAGCGCTGAGCTTGGAAAGATGCTTGCTGGAAAGTAGAGCTTTGAGAATCATATGGAAGGCAGAATGAATATGTCAGAATTTTGGAAGAATATAAATACTTATTATAAACGATATGGATTACATGCAACGATAGTCCGTATTATGGATAAATTGACAGGACAGTCTCGTGTAGATTATATGACATGGTATCAGAAAACAAAGCCGACAAAACAGGTGCTCAAAATACAGCGAGAAACAACATTTCCATATATGCCGGAGATTTTGGTAATTGTGCTGGAGAATAAGAGTGGATTTCATCGACTGGCTGACTCTTTGAAAGATCAAACTTATTCAAGGTGGAAGCTTTGCAAAATAAGAGAATTAAATGATGTAGTGGAAATTCTGAAAGAAGCGAAAGAAGAGTATGTGTTGATTACGCAGCCGGAAGATGAACTTTCAGCGGATGCATTCTTTCAGTGTGTGAAGTCATTGAATGCAGACAGAACAATTGAAGCAATTTATTCTGATGATGATATAATAAAAAATGAGACAGAATATGAAGAACCAGCTATAAAGCCGGATTTAAATCTGGATATGCTTAGAAGTTGTAATTATATTCATAATTTTTTATTGGTAAAAAAGAAACTTTGTCAGGAATTGTTTGAGGAGTGTTTGGAAAGTTGGAATGGACAAATTGACTGGAAGTATGACGTTATATTTCGATGCATAGAAGAAAAGCACTCAATCCATCATATTGCAAAAGTGTTGTATCACAGGAATGTAGAGCATGTTCAAGCGTGTGACGAACAAGAACGCAAAGCAATTGATATGCATCTGAAGAGAATGAATATAAAAGGGAATGTAGAAAATACAGAGTATAGAGGGATTTATCGTGTCAGATATACGATGGAAGAAACACCGCTTATTTCCATTGTAATTCCTAATAAAGATCATGTGGAAGATTTAAAAAAATGTATTGGTTCTTTGGAAAAAAAGAGTTCCTATGACAATCGAGAATATATCATTGTCGAAAATAACAGTACAGAAGAACAGACATTTGCCTACTATAAAGAATTGGAAGCAAAATGTCCAAGAGCCAAAGTGGTTTATTGGAAAGAAAAAGGTTTTAATTATCCGAAAATCAATAACTATGGAGTGCAGTATGCAAAAGGAGAGTATATTTTATTCCTGAATAATGATACGGAAATCCAGAATCCGGATTGTCTTGAGGAAATGCTCATACATTGCAGCAGACCAGAGGTGGGGGCTGTCGGAGCCCGCTTATTTTATGAAGATGGAACAATTCAACATGTAGGTGTGATTGTTGGGCTTGGAGGAATTGCGGGACATCCTTATGCAGCAGAAGCAGAAGAAACGTTAGGACATATGGGAAGAGTTCATATGATTCAGGATTTAAGTGCAGTAACGGCGGCATGTATGATGGTGAAAAAAACGGTTTTCTTTGAAGTTGGTAAATTTGAGCCGGAGTATGCGGTTGCGTTTAATGATGTGGATTTATGTATGAAAATCCGGAAGGCGGGATATCTGATTGTTTATACTCCATATGCAAGACTGACACATTATGAATCTAAATCAAGAGGTTTAGAAGATTCTCGTGAAAAGGTGAAACGTTTTGATTCGGAGGTAGCACTTTTTGAAGAGCGTTGGGGAAAGGAATTAGAAAAAGGCGATCCTAATTATAATCCTAATTTCAGGCTGGATGAAAAAGATTTCCGATTGAATGTACATGTCAGAAGGTAAGAATAAAAAGATGAATGTAAAGCAAATCAGCGAAAGATTGAATAAAGAGAATGTAAAAAAAGGTTTTGAATATATTCGTAGAAATGGTGTCAGCAGATTTTGGACACTTGCGAAAGCAAAAGCTTTTCCGGCAGGAAAGAGTTATAAAGAGTGGTATGAAGAGCATTGTCCGACAAAAGAAGAGCTGATGCGTCAAAGAGAGGTTGAATTTTCTGTTCAGCCTCTTATTAGTATTGTTGTGCCGACATACCAGACTCCGATTCCTTTTTTGAAAGATATGATTGATTCGGTAAGAAAACAATCTTATGAAAAGTGGGAACTATGTATTGCAGATGGAAGTTTGAACGGAGATGAAAATGACACAAAAGTCATTCGTGTCAGAGAAGAATTGAATCGTTATTCCATGGAAGATAAAAGAATTAAAGTAGTTTATCTGGAAGAAAATCAGGGAATTGCAGAGAACACAAATCAGGCACTAGCGCTCGCTACAGGAGAGTATATCGGGTTGTTTGACCATGATGACATGCTGACGCCAGACGCTTTATATGAGATTGTAAAGGCAATTAATGACTATGATTATGATGTGTTGTACACAGATGAGGATAAAATCTCAGAAGATAGTCACGATTATAAAAAGCCAGTGTTTAAACCGGATTACAGCCCGGAATTGTTATGTGCTAATAATTATATCACTCACTTTTTTGTGGCTAAAAAATCAATTGTAGATCGGTTGGGAGGATTCAGGAAGGAATATGATGGATCTCAGGATTATGATTTTATCTTTCGGTGTGTAGAACTTGCAAAAAAAGTAGGACACGTTTCTAAAGTTTTGTATCACTGGAGGATGCATGGAGGCTCGGTAGCAGGAGATCCAACAAGTAAAATGTATGCGTACGATGCGGGCAAGAAAGCAATTCAATCACATTATGAGAGAGTTGGTATTCAGGCTAATGTAGAGCATATGGAGCGACTGGGACTATATCACACAGAATACAAGATGATAAAGCAGCCTTTGATATCTGTGATTGTATATGGGGAAGATGATGAAAAAAAGAAAAGATGTTCAGAGTGGTTCAAAAGAAAGGATTATTCGAATTTGGAAATTTTAGCTTCAGCAGGAATAAACGTTGAAGAAATTAATGCTCTTGCAGAAAAAGCGAGAGGATCTTATCTGTTTTTTGTTTCAGAAAATCTGGAGAGTGTAGAAAGAGACGCATTGCAACAAATGGCTGGAGTTTTACAGATACAAAATGTTGGTGCCGTGAGCGGAAAGGTGATTGGGCGAAAACATACTGTAGAAGATGTAGGAGTTGTGTTTAGAACAAATGGGGATTTGTGCAAAGCGAATTATGGTATTGGAGATTGCGATTATGGAGATATGTTTCGGGCAAAAGTAATGAGCAATTATAGCATTTTATCTTTGAATTGTTTCATGACACACAAAAATACATTTGAAGAATTAGGCAGATTTAATAAACATTTTTCTTTAAGTTTTGCGGCAGCAGATTATTGTTTAAAACTGAGAATGCATGGGAAAAGATGTGTCATGCAGGCATCAACAGTCTGGGAATCAAAAGATTCGATGAAAACTGGTATAATCAATGATGAAGAACGTGAAAGATTTTATAAAGAATGGCAGGAAGTTTTAAGAATGGGAGATTCTTATTACAATTCTAATTATGCAAAACAGGGAGCACTTTATATTCTGGAGTAGGAGTAAAAAATGACAATACGAAATGTGATAGTAGCTTGTGATTATGCCTATATAGAAGGAGGCGCAGCCAGAGTGGCTGTTCAGACTGCAGTTGAGCTGTCGAAGCGAAGTAACCTGAAGGTTTATTTTTTTGCAGGTTGTGGTGAACCATGCCAGGAGTTAGTTCAAAGTTCTGTACAGGTGATTTCGCTGGGAATGTATGATCTGCTCGGAAATCCAAGCAAATTAGATGCTATGAAAAAAGGAATTTATAATCGGAAAGCTGGAAAATTGCTGGAAGATTTATTAAATACTTTAAAAGAAAATGAAACAATTATCCATGTGCATACATGGACAAAAGTGTTATCCAGTGCAATCTTTGCTATTGCGGATAAAAAAAATATACCAGTATTTTTGACTGTGCATGATTATTTCCTTACATGTCCCAATGGAGGCTGCTACGATTATGTAAAAAATGAAATCTGTGAGAGGAAGCCAATGTCTTTTAATTGTGTTGTTTGCAATTGTGATTCCAGACATTATTATTATAAAGTCTGGAGATGCATGAGGCAGTTCAGGCAGAATCGGGTTATGCGAAATTGCAAAAATATTCGGTATATATTTATATCTGAATTTGAAAAAAAGCAATTGGTGAGACGTTTTGGCGAACCTAAGTGGCAGTTTATGCTAAAAAACCCAAGTACATTTTCAGAAAGAAAACGAGTATTGGCAGAAAAGAATGAGATATATCTGTACATTGGGCGAGTATCTGAAGAAAAAGGAGTACCACTTTTCTGTGAGGCAGTAGAAAATGCGGGAGTAAAAGCAGTTGTAGTCGGAGATGGCGGATTAAAAAAAGATTTGGAAAAAAAGTATCCAGACATTACGTTTACAGGCTGGCTGGAAAAAGCACAGATAGATCAATGGATTGAAAAAAGCAGATGTCTGATATTTCCGTCAAGATGGTATGAGGGATCACCACTTACGGTACCGGAAGTTCAAGCTTATGGTATTCCATGTATCGTGACAGACTGCAGTGCGGCAGTTGATAATATTGTGACAGAAAAAAATGGTTTGATTGTAAAAGCAGATGGAAAAGAAATGTGCAGCGCAATTGCCAAGATGGCGAATGATGAAATCGTAGCGAAGATGTCATATAATACATTTGAATTGTTCGATGAAAAAAGTTATTCAAATGATGTATACATTAAAAATCTGCTGCAGATTTATGAAAAGGGAGTCTAGAAATGAAAATTTCGGTCATTATCGTAGCTTATAAAAGTGGAGACATTCTTGTGAAATGTTTGGATTCTATTGCAAAATACAATGATATTGAAGATGAGTTGGAAGTGATTGTGGTAGACAATAGTCCAGAAGATGAAAGAATAGAACGAGATTTAGCAAAATCACAATATAAAAATTATCGATATATTCCATCGGACAATCGAGGATTTGGTGCCGGCAATAATCAGGGAGTAGATATATCAACCGGGGAAATCCTTGCATTTTTGAATCCGGATATTATGTTAATTGAACCAATATTTAAAAAAGTCTGGGAGAAATTCCAGAAGGAAAAAGATCTGATGCTCATGGGAGGGAAACTTTTGTTTGAAGATCTAAAACCGGGCTTTTCATTTTACTTTGATTACAAGCCTTCTATAATAAAAAAATGGTCGTTAAAATTATGGAATCGGAAAGACCGTTATGATGAAAAGAACATGTATATTGCTGGGGCAGATTTGTTTGTAAGACGAGATGCTTTTTATGAGGCGGGAAAATTTGATGAGAATATTTTTATGTATTATGAGGAGCCGGATTTGATTCGAAGACTTCGAAAGGTGCAAAAAGATTGTAAGATTGTGTATGAACCGGGAATTCGAATGATTCATCTGGAAAAGAAGAGTACGCCGATGTCTATGAATATGATTGGGCACGAAATGGATTCTTGTATTTATTATGGAAAAAAATATGGGCTGGATTATAAGAAGAAGATTCGTTTTGAATACAGATATTATAAATTAAAAAAGATGATTTATAGGGTGTTGAAGAATCAAAAAGCAGAGCGTATGAATGAAATTATTCAATATCTGAATGAAAATTATATAAAAATATTACGTAAATATTAAAGAAATGTTAAGAATTATGCATCTGATTAGGGTTGTAGACAATTTAAAGATATAGTATAATTTGTAGAATAAAGAGCTATATTTCGAAAAGTCAGGTGAAAATTGTGATTAAAGATAATCAAAAGCTATTTAATAGATTACATGTGTTGATAGATGCACTTATTATTATATTTTCTTATGGAGCAGCGTGGTTTATCCGTTTTAAAAGTGGATTATTCGCGCTGTCTTCATGGTATCTTTCTTTGAACCAATATATGAAAGTGCTGGTGTTTGTAGTACCTATCTATTTGATTCTATATTATGCGTTTCAATTGTATACTCCAAAGCGTGGACAGGGAAGAAGAATTGAAGCGTGGCATATCGTACAGGCTAATATTATTGGTCTCTTAGTATTTATTCTAATACTTTATCTCGCAAAAATGACAGATTATTCCAGAAAGATGTTGTTTGTATTTTTCTGTGTAAATGTAGTTGCTGAGATAGGGTTTAGAAATGTGTTACGATGGATTCTCAGAAAGTATAGAAAGCAGGGATATAATCAGAAACATATCTTGTTGGTCGGATATAGCCGTGCAGCAGAAGGATATCTGGATCGCGTGGTAACACATCCAGAATGGGGATATATTGTAAAAGGAATATTGGCAGATAATAAGCCTGAAGGAGAGGAATATCGAGGAATAAAGATTCTTGGCGGAACAGATAAACTGGCAGAAATTCTTCCGCAGAACCAATTGGATGAGATTGTAATTACGCTTGGACTGGCTGAGTATCATAAACTGGGACGGATTGTTAATATGTGCGAAAAGTCTGGTGTGCATACGAAATTTGTTCCGGATTATAATAATATTATTCCGACAAAACCGTACACCGAAGATTTGATGGGAATGCCGGTCATAAATATTCGACGGGTACCTTTGAATAATATGTTAAACGCAGTGGCAAAGCGTTGTGTGGATATTTTTGGAGCATTGGTTGCGATTATATTGTTTTCGCCGGTAATGCTTGTTACTTCAATCATTATTAAAGTAACTTCACCGGGACCACTTATTTTTAAACAGGAAAGAATTGGAAAGCATAATCGTCCGTTTTATATGTATAAGTTCCGTTCTATGGTTGTTCAGGATGAAAAAGATGAAAAGAAAGGCTGGACGACGAAAAATGATCCACGTGTGACACCAATTGGAAGATTTATTCGTAAGACAAGTATTGATGAATTGCCACAGCTTTTTAATATATTAATAGGAGACATGAGTCTTGTCGGACCAAGACCGGAAAGACCGCAATTTGTTGAAAAATTCAAAGAGGAAATCCCAAGATATATGATTAAGCATCAGGTAAGACCTGGACTTACAGGTTGGGCACAGGTGAATGGATACAGGGGAGATACATCTATTCAGAAGCGTATAGAATTTGATCTTTATTATATTGAAAACTGGACAATGGGATTTGATTTTAAAATTATTTTCCTGACATTTTTTAAAGGCTTTATTAACAGGAACGCATATTAACCAGGAAATGGGAAGACTCGGATAAGAGGAGTGGAAGTATGGATAGAAAGAGATTGAATAAAAGACAGCAAAGATTGGAACGTGAACGCAGGCTTAAAAAGAAACGCAGAAAAAGGATCATCATTATTATGGTTGAATTATTAATCCTGGCAGGTCTTGGAGTTGCAGCTTATGGGATGTTCGTTATGGATAAGATGGATACGACTACGCTGAACAAAGATGATCTTAATATTTATAAGAGTACAGGAGATTATACGAATATTGCATTATTTGGTCTGGATTCCAGAGAAGGCGAGCTGGATGGCGGAGTACAGAGTGACTGTATGATGATAGCCAGTATTAATAATAAGACCAATGAGGTGAAATTAATTTCACTCTATCGAGATACACTTTTGAAGCAGGAAAATGGGAAATATCAGAAAGCTAATTCTGCATACCGTATGGGAGGACCAGCCGAAGCAATTGCGCTACTGAATCGTAATTTAGATCTTGATATTGAAAAATATATCAGCGTCAACTTCAATGCATTGGCAGATATTATAGATGCGTTGGGCGGAATTGATCTTGATTTTACAGAAGATGAAATTAAATATACCAATATGTATTGCGATGAAACTGAAATTGTAGTAGGTCGTGAAACTTCCAGACTTAAAGGAGCAGGAACACATCACGTAGATGGTATTCAGGCAGTAGCGTATACGAGAATTCGATATACAAGTGGAATGGATTTTGAGAGAACACATCGTCAGAGAATTGTATTAGAAAAAATAGTTGAAAAAGCACAGAGCGCAAACGTGATTACATTGAACAAGTTGATTAATGAAATCGTTCCACAGATTTCTACAAATCTGACAACAGGTAATTTCCTGGCGCTTGCATCAAAAGCAACAAATTACAAACTTAGTGATATGTCTGGATTTCCGTTTGAAGTGACAACATGTGACAATGTAAAAGGACACAAAGGGTCTTATGTCGCTCCAGTTGGATTGGCTAAAAATGTAACAGAATTACATCAATTTTTATTTGGAAAAGAAGATTATGATCCTTCTGATGAAGTGAAAGAAGCAAATGATGCAATTATAGAATTGACAGGGGTTGATCCGAAAACTTATAAAGAGACTACAGACTTTACTTATAAGAGTGGAGGAGAAGAATCAGATACTTCAGAAAAGCAAAATAGTAAATAAAGGGGAATTTTAAATGCAGGTAGATGTAATTATTCCAACATACAGACCAGGAAGTGAGTTTGGACAATTAATTAGCAAGTTACAAAAGCAGGAATATCCGATTCATAAAATTATCATAATTAATACGGAAGTAGGAGAATTCCCACAAATGCTTGAATCAGAACCATATCAGATTGAAGTTACTCACATCAGACAAGAAGAGTTTGATCATGGGGGAACAAGAAATATGGGAGCTAGTATTTCACAGGCAGATATTGTTCTCTATATGACGCAGGATGCGATTCCGGCAGATAATCAGTTGATCGAAAGATTTGTGGAAATATTTAAAAGTAATCCAGAAATTGGGATTGCATATGGAAGACAATTGCCAAGAGAGGATTGCAATATAATAGAAAGATATACAAGAAGGTTTAATTACCCGGAAAAGAGCAGAATCAAATCAAAAGTTGATTTATCACAGCTTGGAATTAAAACATTTTTTTGCTCAGATGTATGTGCAGCTTATCGAAGAAACTATCTTTTGAGTGCAGGAGGATTTGAAGATCCAACTATATTTAATGAAGATATGATTTTTGCCGGAAAGAGGATATTAGCTGGAGATAAGGTGGCATATGTGGCAGAAGCGAAAGTGATACATTCACATAATTATACGGGAAGTCAGCAATTTCATCGTAATTTTGATCTTGCAGTGTCACAGGCACAACATCCGGAAGTGTTTGAAGGAGTTCCGTCAGAAGGAGAAGGAATCCGTATGGTAAAAGCGACTGCAAAATACCTGATCCGGAGCGGACAGCCTTTGGAAATATGGAATTTGATATATCTGTCAGGATGTAAATATATGGGATATTTCTTGGGAAAGCGATATGAAAAATTACCAAAATGGCTCGTATTAAAATGTACGTCAAGTCCAAAATACTGGAAAAATCTTAAGAAACACAATTTCTGTTGAAATTTGTAAAAAAATAGGATATTATTAATCTGTTTAATTCTGTTCAATGAAAGGAAGTTTCGATGGTTAAGAAAAGAAGAAGTAATCGTAAGGTACATAGAGGTAGAAGAAAAAAAAGAGGATTTTCTACCTGGTCGTTAGGTAAGAAGATAGGCGTGATTGCTGTTAGCATACTATTAGTACTCGTGATTGGTGGAGGAGCAGCGGCAGCTGCTTATGTGACCAGCAAGGTGGACAAGATGGAAGTCCAGAAGCTAGATGTGAATAAGCTGGAAATTAATAAAGAAGTAGAACATAAGACGGGATACTTAAATGTTGCGTTATTTGGAGTAGATTCCAGAGAGGCTTCTTTGGGGAAAGGTACCAGAAGTGATACAATCATGATCGCAAGTCTGAATCAGGAGACTGGAGAAGTAAAGATTAGTTCCGTATATCGTGATACGATTTTGCAACAGTCAGATGGTACATACAATAAAGCGAATGCAGCATATTCCTTTGGAGGAGTAGAAGAGGCAGTTGCACTGTTGAACAAAAATCTGGATTTGAATATTGAACATTATGTTGCAGTGAATTTTAATGCTATGATTGATGTGATTGATACACTTGGTGGTCTGGATATTGAACTTACAGAAGAAGAAGTTAAGTATACGAATATGTATTGTGATGAGACTGCTGTAGTAACAGGACGTCCATTTGAAGAAGACCTGGTTGGTGCTGGGGTGCATCATCTAGATGGTGTTCAGGCTACTTCTTTCTGTCGTATTCGTTACACGAAAGGCGATGACTTCAAAAGAACTGAGCGTCAGCGCTTTGTGATTGAGAAGATTGTAGAAAAATTACAGGCAGCTAATCTTGCAACAATCAATAAAATTGCAGACGACGTATTTGCAGAGGTAGGTACTAACTTTACATTACCGGAAATTCTTTCTTATGCAAAAGATTTTAAAAAGTATAAATTGGGAGAAACTACGGGATTCCCATTTAATAAATCAACTGGAACATTAAGCGGAATTGGAAGTTCCGTACTTCCTACTGATTTAGCAGGAGATGTGCAACAGCTTCATCAATTCTTCTTTGGAGATGATGGCTACACCCCATCAGATGTTGTGCTGAGTATTGATGCAGGTGTTAAAAAGAAAGCAACTGATGTTGGTAAAGGTACAACAAAAGATAATGACAGTTATTACGATAACAGCTCTAACAGTTCTTCTAAGGGTTCATCAGGAAGTAGTTCCAATAAATCTTCAGGAACTTCAAGTAGAGGCTCCGGTAGCGGCAATTCCTCTGGCAGTAGAAGCTCCGGTGGCAGTAAATCAGACAGCGGATCAGGCGGCGGCTCCGGCAGCGGTAGTTCAGGCAACAGCGGTTCCGGTGGTGGAAGTGAATCTGGAGGAAGCGGTTCTGGCGGCAGTAGTTCCGGTGGCGGAAGTGAATCTGGTGGAAGCAGCTCCGGCGGCGGAGAATCTTCCGGTGGTGAAAGTGCAGAATAATGTATAACCATTCTTAAAATACAGAAACTATAGAAAAAAGAGGTAAAGTACATGAAGTTTTTAAAGAAAGTACTGGCTGCAGTTGCCTGTGTATGTGTGCTGGCTGCCAGCGTGACACTGACATCCCATGCAGCTGGCGGTAGAATTTCTTTTGCAGATCCGAGTACGGCTGTGGGAGATATGGTAGACGTAAAATGTGTTTTAAAATCCAGCAGTGGATCTCTTGGAAGTTCATCAGTAACACTTTCTTATGATGCCAGTGCATTGAAGTTTAATTCCGGTGATGGAGTGACCGGTGGTGATGGAACCCTGACATACTCAGGAAATGGCGGCTCTTCAGAAGTGTCATTTACCATGACATTCCAGGCACTGAAAGAAGGTTCTACAGAGATTACGGTAGCATCTCAGGATGTGAAATCCAGTTCTGGTTCAGAGGTTAAGCTGACAGAAGGAAAATCTACAGTGAAAATTGCTGCCGGAGATCCTTCTAAGATCGTGGATGATACTCAGGCAGCAGAAAGTGCTGACACAGCAGCTAGTGGCGATGTTACAGTTAAGGTGAACGGTACATCTTATACGCTGAGTGATTTTGTAGAAGCTTCTGTTCCAGCAGGATTTAAAAAGACAACAATGAATTATGAGGGCGCTGACCGCCCAATGGCTTATAACGAGACAAATGGTGTTTACCTTGCTTATCTGACATCAGCGGATGGTAATTCCAATTTCTTCTTATATGATGATTCAAATGCAACATTTGCATCATATGAAGAGATTGATATTTCCGATACAACAACGATTGTTCTGTTAAGTGATACAAGTGTGAAGCTGCCATCTAATTATGCGCAGACAACACTGACGCTGAACGGACAGGAATTCCCTGTATGGCAGGATAAAGACAAAGATGGATTCTATCTGATGTATGCTGTAAACAACAATGGTACGAAGAATTTCTACGAGTATGATTCTCAGGAGAATACGTATCAGAGATGTGATGTAAAGCAGGATACCGGAGCAAGCAATGCTAAGAAAAAGGCAAATGGCTTCTTTGACAAGATGCAGAATGTGATTGACGGACATTTTAAAGTATTTGCGATTATCTTTATTGTTATTTTACTTCTTCTCATTATCCGTTTGATTGTGGTTCGTGTGAAGCTTCGTAACCGTGATATTGAGTTGGATGACCTGTATGATGAGTATGGAATCGACTTAGAAGAGGAAGAACCGGAACCGGCTCCGAAGAAGATAAATAAAAAGAAAGCTCAGCCGGCTCCGAAAAAAGGAAAAAACAAAAAAGTCGTAGACGAAGATGATTTCGATGACTACGATGATGACGAATTTGGCGATGATGACGATGATGATGACGATCGTTATGATAGCAAGCGTTATGATGACGAAGATGATTATGCAGATGATGACTTTGAAGAAGAGAAATTTGATGAAGTCAGAGAAGCACCGCTTCGTACAGTGAAATTCGATGATTTTAATACCATTACGGATATGTCTTTATATGAAGATGAGAACTTCGAATCATTTGTGATGGATGAGGAAGAAGAGGATGATATGGTAGATGATTTAGATGATCTGCTCAGTGAGCGCCCGAAGGAGAGACGCAGCCATTCTGAGAAGGATGACACATTCCAGGTGGATTATATTGATCTGGATTAATAAGAGTGAAATGAGTAACCAGGGAGGAATGCATAATGTAAGATGCATTCCTCTCTTAATAAATGGAACTTAAAAGGCATAAATGGAGTTTGAAAGGCATAAATGGAGCTTAAAAGGCAGCAGGAGGGATTATGTACGATTATATTATTGTAGGGTCTGGGCTTTATGGAGCAATCTTTGCCCATGAGGCTATGAAGGCAGGAAAGAGCTGTCTCGTTGTAGAGAGGCGTTCGCATATCGGTGGAAACATTTATACAAAAGAGATGGAAGGAATCCAGGTGCATCAGTATGGAGCACATATTTTTCACACAAGTAATAAAGAGGTGTGGGATTACATTGGACAGTTTGCAACATTTAACCGTTATACGAACTGCCCGGTGGCATATTATAAAGGCCAGATGTACAATATGCCGTTCAATATGAATACATTTCATAAGATTTGGGGTGTGATCACACCGGCAGAGGCGAAGGCTAAGATTGAGGAACAGGTGAAGGAATATGGCGTGAAGGAGCCGAAGAACCTGGAAGAGCAGGCAATCAGCCTGGTTGGAAAAGATATTTATGAGATCCTGGTTAAGGGGTACACTGAGAAGCAGTGGGGAAGGCGTGCGACAGAGCTGCCGCCGGAGATCATTAAGAGACTGCCGGTCCGCCTGACTTATGATAACAATTATTTTAATGACCTTTATCAGGGGATTCCGGTGGGAGGCTACACGCAGATCATTGAGAAGATGCTGGAAGGCGCCAAGGTCCGCCTGAATGTGGATTATCTGAAAGAAAAAGAAAATCTTCGCCCACTCGGTAAAAAAGTAGTGTATACTGGACCTGTAGATGCATATTTTGACTATTGTTTTGGTGAATTAGAATATCGTACGGTCCGTTTTGAGACAGAGATTCTGGATACGGACAATTATCAGGGAAATGCGGTAGTCAATTATACAGAGTATGAAGTTCCATATACAAGAATCATTGAGCATAAGCATTTTGAATTTGGAACCCAGGAGAAGACCGTTATTTCCAGAGAGTATCCGGTGACATGGAAGAAAGGGGACGAACCTTATTATCCGGTCAATGATGAGAAGAATACAGCACTTTATGCAAAATACAAAGAGCTGGCAGAGAAGGAAGAGAACGTAATTTTTGGAGGACGTCTGGGACTTTACCGTTATATGGATATGCATCATGTAGTGGATGCGGCGTTACAGGCTGTAAGAGAAGAAATGAAATAAATGATAACGAGGTTAGAAACCGGGTATCATCAAAGGAAGATAATGAACGTAAAGAAGGAGAAAGTATTATGAAATGGAAGCAGTTTCGTTTAAAAACAACGACACAGGCGGAGGATATTGTGAGCAGTATGCTGGCAGATCTTGGAATTGAAGGTGTGCAGATTGAGGACAAGATCCCGCTTACAGAACAAGATAAGGAGCAGATGTTCGTGGATATTCTGCCGGATATCCCAGATGATGACGGAACAGCATATTTAACATTTTATCTGGATGAGGAAGAAGATGTGGCGCCGGTTCTTATGAACGTGAGAAAAGAACTGGAAGATATGCGTGCATTTCTTGATGTTGGGGAGTGTACTATTGAGGAATCTGAGACGGAAGATGTAGACTGGGTCAACAACTGGAAGCAGTACTTCCATCAATTCTATATAGACGACATTCTTGTAATCCCATCCTGGGAAAAAGTAAAGCCGGAGGACAGCGACAAGATGGTCATTCACATTGATCCGGGTACAGCGTTCGGAACAGGCATGCATGAGACGACACAGCTTTGCATCCGGGCGTTGAAAAAATATGTGACATCCGAGACGGAGATTTTAGATGTTGGTTGTGGAAGCGGGATTCTTGGAATGCTGGCGCTTAAGTTCGGGGCAAAGCATTCTCTTGGAACAGATCTTGATCCATGCGCCATTGATGCGACTCACGAGAATATGGAAGTGAATGGGATCCGCAAGGATCAGTATGAGGTCATGATCGGAAATATCATTGATGACACGGCTGTTCAGGATGCGGTTGGATATGAAAAATATGATATTGTAGCAGCAAATATTCTGGCAGATGTCCTTGTTCCGCTGACGCCGGTCATCATTCATCAGATGAAGCCGGGTGCTGTATATATTACAAGTGGAATTATCGAAGATAAAGAAAATGTTGTAGTAGAAGCTGTGAAGGCTGCCGGGCTGGAAGTTCTGGAAGTGAATCACCAGGGCGAGTGGGTATCTGTTGTAGCAAGAAAGAATGCCTAGAGGAGTAAAGAGAAAATGCAGCATTTTTTTGTAGATGCCTCTCAGGTATCGGAAGAAACAATCCGAATCGAAGGCACTGATGTGAATCATATGAAAAATGTGCTCCGTATGCGGATTGGTGAGGAAGTGACGGTCAGTGACGGTCAGGGAAAAGAATATCTCTGCCAGGTTCTGGATCTTGAAGAGGAGCAGGTGCAGTTGAAAATCGTAGAGACGAAAGCTTCAGATGCGGAACTTCCATCAAAGATCTATCTGTTTCAGGGTCTCCCGAAGCAGGAGAAGATGGAATTGATCGTGCAGAAATGTGTGGAGCTTGGGATTTATGCGGTTGTCCCGGTGTCCATGAAGCGGTGTGTGGTGAAGCTGGATGAAAAAAAAGGGGCGAAGAAAGTGGAGCGTTGGAATACAATTGCAGCCAGCGCAGCCAAACAGTCCGGGCGGGGGATCGTGCCGGAAGTGATGTCTGTGAAGACTTATAAGGAAGCCCTTGAGATGGCAAAAGATTTGGATGTTGTATTGGTGCCTTATGAGTGTGCAGAAGGTATGGACCACACAAAGAAACTGATACAGTCTATAAAGCCGGGACAGTCTGTTGGAATATTTATCGGACCGGAAGGCGGATTTGATCCGGATGAGATTGTGCTTGCATGTGAGACGGGCGGTCAGGTCATAACTCTCGGAAAGCGTATTTTACGGACAGAGACAGCGGGACTTGCGCTATTATCTGTGCTGATGTTTCAACTGGAGCAAGTTACATATTAAATTGCAGGGACATATATTGATGATAAGAAGAGACAGTGATCAACTGTTATTGGAAAAAAGAAAACAGGAAGTGAGATAGAATGAAGGAAATATATCTGGACAATTCTGCTACGACGAGAGCATACCCGGAAGTGGGAGATCTGGTCCGTAAGGTATTGTGTGAAGATTATGGAAATCCATCTTCCATGCACCGTAAGGGCGTGGAGGCTGAAAAATATATAAAAGAAGCGAAAGAGACATTTGCAAAGCTTTTAAAGGTGCAGGAGAAAGAAATCTTTTTTACCTCCGGAGGTACGGAAAGTGATAATCTGGCATTGATCGGGGCAGCAAAAGCGAATCGAAGAGCAGGGAATCATCTGATCGCATCCGGAATTGAGCATCCGGCGATCATTAATACGATGCGCTATCTGGAAGAGGAAGGATTTCGTGTTACATTTCTTCCGGTGGACCGCTTTGGAAGAATCAGTCTGGATGCACTGAAGGATGCACTCTGTGAAGACACGATCCTTGTATCTGTGATGTATGTGAATAATGAGGTGGGATCCGTACAGCCAATCCAGGAGGCTGCCAGCATGGTAAAAGCGTATAACAAGAACATTTTGTTCCATGTGGATGCTGTGCAGGGATTTGGAAAGTATCACATTTACCCGAAGCGCCTGAAGGTGGATATGTGTTCCATCAGTGGACATAAGATTCATGGACCAAAAGGAATCGGAGTGCTTTATATTGATGAACATGTGAAGATAAAACCAATCGTATTTGGCGGTGAACAACAGAAAAATGTCCGTTCCGGTACGGAAAATGTACCTGGAATTGCAGGGATTGGTCTTGCTGCGAAGATGATTTATGAAAATCTGGATGAAAAAGTTGCAGCGATGCGTGCGATGAAGGAGCATTTTATTGAAGGCGTGAAGCAGATCCCGGATACGACCATCCATGGTCTTTATGATGAGACCAGTGCGCCACACATTATCAGTGTTGGATTTGCAGGAATCCGAAGCGAGGTTCTTCTACATGCGCTGGAAGATAAAGGCATCTATGTATCCAGTGGTTCTGCATGTGCTTCCAACCATCCGCAGATCAGCGGCGTGTTAAAAGGAATCGGAGCCGGTCAGCAGTTTTTGGATGCAACGCTTAGATTCAGTCTTTCTGAATTTAATACGATGGAAGAGATTGACTATACATTAGATACTCTGTATAATATAGTACCGATGCTTAGAAAATATACCAGACATAAGAGATAAATGAGGAGAAGATCGATGAGATTTCATACATTTTTATTGAAATACGGGGAGATTGGTATCAAAGGAAAGAACCGTTATCTTTTTGAAGATGCTCTTGTAAGACAGGTGCGTTATGCGTTAAAGGATGTAGACGGGAACTTTGATGTCCACAAATCCCAGGCAAGAATCTATGTGGACTGTGAGGGTGATTATGATTACGAGGATACGGTGGAACATTTGAAAAGAGTGTTCGGACTGGTCGGAATCTGCCCGGTTGTCCGTATGGAGGATAAAGGTTTCGAGGAATTGAAAAAAGACGTGGTAGCTTATATGGCAGAGATGTATCCGGACCGCAACTTTACATTTAAGGTAGAGTCACGCCGTGCCAGAAAGTCATATCCGAAGAACTCTATGGAAATAAGCCGTGACCTTGGAGAGGCGATTCTCTATGCGTTCCCGGAGATCAAAGTAGACGTACATCACCCGGATGTACTGGTAAATGTAGAAGTGAGAAATGAAATCTATGTTTATTCTGAGGTTATTCCAGGAGCAGGCGGAATGCCGGTAGGAACTAATGGAAACGCTATGCTTCTGTTATCCGGTGGGATTGACAGCCCGGTCGCAGGCTATATGGTATCCAAACGAGGAGTTGGTCTTGAGGCAACTTATTTCCATGCACCGCCGTACACAAGTGAGCGTGCAAAGCAAAAAGTTGTTGATCTTGCGAAGATTGTGGCAAGATATTCCGGACCGATCAAATTACATGTTGTGAACTTTACAGATATTCAGTTGTATATTTATGACAAATGCCCGCATGACGAGCTGACTATTATTATGCGCCGCTATATGATGCGTATTGCGGAAGAATTCGCAAGACGTGATGGCTGCCTTGGACTGGTGACGGGAGAGAGTATCGGACAGGTGGCAAGTCAGACTATGCAGAGCCTGGCTGCAACGAATGATGTATGTACGATGCCGGTATATCGTCCGCTGATTGGATTTGATAAGCAGGACATTGTAGATGTGGCAGAGAAGATCGATACTTACGAGACCTCCATTCTTCCGTTTGAGGATTGTTGTACCATTTTCGTGGCAAAGCATCCGGTCACAAAGCCGAATATCGAGGTTATCCGCCGTTCTGAGGAGAATCTGGCAGAGAAGATCGATGAACTTATGCAGACAGCGTTAGATACAGCAGAGATCATTGAAGTGAAATAGAAAAAGTGAAATAAAAAGGGGCAGCCCTTCGAAAGGAAGAACTGCCCTGTTATCTTTACTGCTTTGCTTTTGATATATGCTTTTTGGCCTGAATCCTACTTAGGATCTTCGCTTACGATATAAGGCTTGATTGCTTCAAGAATAGGACCCATCTCAGAATCTGTTGCGTGGATATTCAGAGTTGTTGGCTCATTCAGATCCAGACTGAAGATTCCCATAACAGACTTAGCGTCTACGATATATCTTCCGGAAACAAGATCAAAGTCGTTGTCGAATTGTTCAAGCTCGTGAGAAAAAGAGTTCACCTTTTGGATTGAATTTAAATAAACCTGTACAGTTTTCATTGTACGTTACCTCCTTATTTATCATACTTCTATCATCTCTATCTTAAAAGTATGACAGATAAAAGTCAAGAAACAAATTACCAAATATTTTGAAAGGAATGTGTAAAATGAAAAAGAAAGCTGCGCTCCATAATCTGGGCTGCAAAGTAAATGCATATGAGACAGAGGCTATGCAGGAGCTTCTGGAGCAGAATGGATATGAGATCGTGCCATTTAAAGAAGGGGCAGATGTCTATATTATCAATACATGCACAGTCACCAATGTTGCAGACCGCAAATCCCGGCAGATGCTTCATAAAGCACGGAAAATGAACCCGGATGCGGTAGTTGTGGCGACAGGCTGTTATGTGCAGGCAAGAGGAGAAGATATCGACCCTTGTGTGGACATCGTAGTTGGAAATAATAAAAAGAAAGACCTGATCGCGATTCTGGACGAGTATTACAATGCTCAGCATAAAGTAAAAAAAGAGCTGCTTGATATCAACCATGAGAAAGAATATGAGGAGATGCAGGTCACCCATACAGCAGAGCATACCCGTGCGTATATCAAGGCCCAGGATGGGTGCAATCAGTTCTGTTCTTACTGCATCATTCCGTATGCGAGAGGACGTGTCAGAAGCCGTAACTTGGAACATATATTAGAAGAGGTGCGGACACTGGCTGCTTCCGGATATAAAGAAGTTGTGCTGACAGGAATCCATCTGAGTTCTTATGGAATTGATACCGGGGAGAGCCTTCTGGAACTGATCCAGAAAGTACATGAAATTGACGGCATTAAAAGAATCCGGCTTGGATCTCTGGAGCCGAGGATCATTACAGAAGAATTTGCTTCCAGTATTGCTGCACTTCCGAAGATGTGTCCGCATTTTCATCTGTCATTACAGAGTGGCTGCAATGCGACCCTGAAGCGTATGAATCGTCGTTACAGTGCAGAAGAATATATGGAAAAATGTGACCTTTTACGGAAATATTTCCACAATCCGGCACTGACAACAGATGTAATCGTAGGATTTCCGGGGGAGACGCAGGAAGAGTTTGCCGAGTCCATGGATTTTGTAGACCGCGTGAATTTCTATGAAACACACATTTTCAAATATTCCAGAAGAGCAGGAACAAAAGCAGCCGTGATGCCGGATCAGGTTCCGGAGGAAATAAAAAGTGAGCGAAGCGCGAAAATGATCGAGCTTGGACATAGAAAACAGAAAGCTTATGAAGAAAAACTCCTTGGAACGACACAGGAAGTGCTGATGGAAGAGGCAGTTGAGACAGAAGACGGCATTTACCAGGTCGGGCATACGAAAGAATATGTTAAAATTGGTTTAAAAACAGAAGAAAATCTATCAAATCAACTGAAAAATGTTAAAATCGAAGATACAAAGCAAATAATTCATTGAATTTTGACAAATGATAGGTTAGAATAAGATTGAAGAAATGTAATTATGAAGATGTGAGAATAATTACAAAGTAATGTGAAGGACGTGAATAGTATGAAAGAATTAAGCAATACACAATTTTTTCAGGTAGAGAGTGCACCACAGATTCAGGCAAAAGATATTCTTGAAATTGTGTACAAGGCTCTTGTGGAAAAAGGGTATAATCCGGTGAACCAGATCGTAGGTTATATTATGTCAGGTGATCCGACTTATATTACCAGTTACAATGGTGCCCGCAGTCTGATTATGAAGATGGAACGGGATGAGCTGGTTGAAGAGATGTTCAAGACGTATATTGAGCATAATAAGTGGGGATAATATATATGAGGATTATGGGACTGGACTACGGTTCGCGTACAGTCGGGGTGGCTGTCAGTGATCCTTTGGGGATAACTGCGCAGGCTGTAGAGACTATATGCCGTAAGGACGAGAACAAGCTTCGGAAGACATGTGCCCGCATCGAGGAACTGGTGGCAGAGTATGAAGTTGAGAAGATTGTGCTTGGACTTCCGAAGCATATGAATAATGATATTGGAGATCGGGCGGAAAAATCTATGCAATTTGGTGAGATGATCGGACGACGGACCGGCCTTGAGGTCGTGATGTGGGATGAGCGTCTGACTACTGTTTCGGCAGAGCGGACTTTAATCGAGAATAAGGTAAGAAGAGAAGACCGCAAGAAGTATATTGACCAGATTGCGGCTGTTTTTATATTGCAGGGATACCTGGACTCCGCACACCTGAATAAAGAAGGGTAGAAGATTTATGGAAAAGATTACATTTGCGTCTGCAGATTCACAGGAAAATGAAGAGTTTTTTGTGTTGGAGCAGACAAAGTTAAATGGAGTATCTTATATTCTTGTCACGGATTCGGAAGAAGACGATGCAGAATGTTGGATTTTAAAAGACACGTCACCGGAGGAATCATCCGAGGCAATCTATGAGTTTGTGGAAGATGAAAAAGAACTGAATGGGATAATGGGAGTTTTTGAAGAACTTCTGGAAGATGTGGAAATTGAAAGGTAATGAATTATGTCAGTCAGTCAGGAGAGTTTTAAGAAAAAGTTAAAAGAAAAAGGGCTTAAAGTGACGAATCAGAGACTGCTTGTACTGCAGGTTCTTGCAGAGAATAAGGACAGACATCTGACTGCTGAAGATATCTATGAGCTCGTAAAAGAAGATTACCCGGAGATCGGGCTGGCAACCATTTACCGAACAGTGCAGTTGTTACTGGAAATGCAATTGGTGGATCGTATTAATCTGGATGATGGATGTGTGCGTTATGAGATCGGGGAGACGCTGGATGGCACAGGAAAGCACCATCATCACCATCTGATATGTAAAACATGTGGAAAAGTACTGCCTTTTAAAGACGACCTGTTGGATGAACTGGAGCGGCATATAGAAGAAGAGACAGGATTTCATGTGTTAGACCACGAATTAAAGTTCTACGGACAGTGCAGTGAATGTAGAAAGAAACAGAAATAGACCCTTTGTTACACTGGGGGTCTGTAATTACGTGGAGGTGTAAACTTGAAAAAAGAGAATATTGGAAGTATGCGTATCATTCCACTCGGGGGACTCGAGAAGATCGGAATGAACATTACTGCTTTCGAGTACGAAGACAGTATTATTGTTGTGGATTGCGGATTGGCATTCCCGGAGGACGGTATGCTTGGAATTGACCTTGTTATTCCAGATGTGACATACCTGAAAAACAATATTGAGAAAGTAAAAGGATTTGTTATCACGCATGGTCATGAGGACCATATTGGAGCATTAAGCTACATTTTACGGGAAATCAATATCCCAATCTATGCAACAAAGCTTACGATGGGTATTATAGAGAAGAAACTAACAGAGCACAATCTGCTTCGCTCAACGAGAAGAAAAGTAGTAAAACATGGACAGTCTATCAACCTTGGACAGTTCAGGATAGAATTTATTAAGACGAACCACAGTATCCAGGATGCAGCAGCACTTGCAATCTATTCCCCGGCAGGAATTGTTGTGCATACAGGAGACTTTAAGGTAGATTATACACCAGTCTTTGGAGATGCTATCGATCTTCAGAGATTTGCAGAGATTGGAAAAAAAGGAGTACTGGCACTTTTGTCAGACAGTACCAATGCGGAACGAAAAGGCTTTACACAGTCTGAACGTACGGTAGGTATTACCTTTGATCATATATTTGCAGAACATCAGAATACAAGAATCATCATTGCGACATTTGCGTCTAATGTAGATCGTGTACAGCAGATCATCAACTCAGCGTGCAAGTATGACCGTAAGGTTGTGGTAGAAGGACGCAGTATGGTGAATATCATTCAGGTAGCACAGGAACTCGGATACTTGAATGTTCCGGAGAACACGATGATCGAGATTGACCAGCTTAAGAATTATCCGCCGGAGAAGACGGTTCTGATCACGACCGGAAGCCAGGGTGAGTCTATGGCGGCTCTTTCCAGAATGGCGGCAGACATTCACAAGAAGGTAACGATCATGCCAGGCGATACAGTTATTTTAAGCTCTAACCCGATCCCTGGAAATGAGAAATCCGTATCCAGAGTTATCAATGAGCTGTCTGAGAAAGGTGCAAATGTTATCTTTCAGGATGCTCATGTATCCGGACATGCGTGCCAGGAAGAATTAAAGCTGATTTATTCACTGGTCAAACCAAAGTATGCAATACCGGTACATGGTGAGTACCGTCACAGAAAGGCGAATGCGAACCTGGCAAAATCTCTTGGAATTCCAAAAGAGAATGTCTTCATGCTTCAGTCCGGAGATGTACTGGAAGTCAGTGAACAAGAGGCAAAAGTCGTAGATAAAGTCCATACGGGAGAGATTCTTGTAGACGGACTTGGTGTCGGTGATGTGGGAAATATCGTACTTCGAGACAGACAGCATCTGGCAGAGGACGGAATTATGATCGTAGTCCTGACGTTAGAGCGCGGAAGCAACCAGCTCCTGGCAGGACCGGATATTGTGTCCCGTGGATTTGTCTATGTTCGTGAGTCAGAAGATCTTATGGAAGAGGCAAGACAAGTCGTAACTGACGCAGTAGAAGATTGCCTGAATCATCAGAGAAATGCTGACTGGAGCAAGATAAAATTAGTGATCCGTGATACAATGAACGAATTTATCTGGAAAAAAACAAAACGTCGTCCGATGATTTTGCCGATTATTATGGATGTATAAAGTGATATTTATTTAAAAGGGGACGTAGTACTTTGAAGAAGTGCTACGTCCCCAATTGCGAAGAGGGGTGTCCCCAATTGCGAGGTGGGGTGTCCCTGATTGAGGAGAGAGGTGATTGTAAATGATCGTAGATGAGCGGATGGTGACTTATATCCGGTCGCTGGAGGTGCCGGAAAGCGCGGTAATTGAAGCGATTGAGCAGGAAGCTTTAAGAGACCGTGTGCCGATTATCCGGAAGGAAATGCAGAGTTTTCTGAAGGTTCTGCTGATGATCAAAAGACCGATGCGGATTTTGGAAGTAGGAGCTGCGGTTGGTTTTTCGTCAATTCTTATGAGTGAATATATGCCGGAAGGCGGGCATATTACAACAATAGAAAATTATGATAAACGAATTCCAATAGCCCGGGCGAATTTTAAACGGGCAGGGAAGGAAGAGCAGATTGATTTGATTGAGGGAGATGCCCTGAAAGTGATGCATGGCCTGGAAGAGCCGTATGACCTGATATTTGTGGATGCGGCAAAAGGGCAGTACATTCATTACCTTCCGGAAGTCATGCGGCTTCTTGGGACAGATGGAGTGCTTGTGTCAGATAATGTGCTGCAGGAGGGTGATATTATTGAATCCAGATTCGCGGTGGAGCGCAGAAACCGGACTATTCACAGCCGTATGCGGGAATATCTCTATGAGTTAAAGCATCATGATCAGTTGCAGACATCGATTATTCCACTGGGAGACGGCGTGGCATTGAGTGTAAAGCGCAGTGATATTTAAATAGTGATAGATATTTAAGCAGTGATATTTAAGAAGAATAGAAAGTTAATAAAAAGAGAAGGAGAAGAGAAGTATGAGTCAGAAACGTCCGGAATTATTAATCCCGGCCAGCAGTCTGGAAGTATTGAAGACTGCGGTTATGTTTGGTGCAGATGCAGTATATATTGGTGGCGAAGCATTTGGGCTTCGTGCGAAAGCAAAGAATTTTTCCATGGAAGATATGAAGAAGGGTGTGGAATTTGCGCATGCACATGGTGTAAAAGTACATGTGACGGTCAATATTCTTGCACATAATGATGATCTCCCGGGAGTAGAAGAGTATCTGAAAGAATTAAAAGAAGTTGGACCGGATGCGCTTATTATCGCAGATCCCGGTGTGTTTGAGCTGGCAAAGGAAATCTGCCCAAAGATTCAGCGCCACGTCAGCACGCAGGCGAACAACACGAACTATGCGACCTATCAGTTCTGGTGGAAGCAGGGAGCTTCCCGCGTAGTATCTGCCCGAGAATTATCCTTGAGAGAAATCAAAGAAATCCGTGAAAGAATCCCGGCTGAGATGGAGATTGAAAGCTTTATTCACGGAGCAATGTGTATATCATATTCCGGAAGATGTCTGCTTAGTAATTTCTTTACCGGTCGTGACGCAAATCAGGGAGCATGCACGCATCCGTGCCGCTGGAAATATTCCATCGTGGAAGAGACGAGACCGGGAGAGTATATGCCTGTTTATGAAAATGAGCGTGGAACATACATTTTCAACTCAAAAGACTTATGCATGATCGAGCATATTCCGGAAATGATCGATGCCGGAATCGACAGCTTTAAAATTGAAGGGCGTATGAAAACGGCTCTTTATGTTGCAACAGTTGCAAGAACTTATCGCAAAGCGATAGATGACTATCTGGAAGATCCACAGAAATACAGAGATAACATGCCTTGGTATCTGGATCAGATATCTAACTGCACATATCGTCAGTTCACTACAGGATTCTACTTTGGAAAACCAACCGAAGAGAGCCAGATCTATGACAGCAATACTTATGTAAAAGAATATACTTATCTTGGAATTGTAGGAGAAATCTGTGACGGGCGCTGCAAGATTGAGCAACGTAACAAATTCTCAGTCGGTGAGACAATTGAGATTATGAAACCGGATGGAGAAAATGTAGAAGTTGCAGTCAAACGGATTATCAACGAAGAAGGTGAAGATCAGGAGAGTGCACCACATTCTAAACAAGTGCTCTATATTGAGTTAGAAGGCGGTCAGGCAAGCCCATATGATATTTTGCGCAGGCAGGAGCCAGAAGTTCAGTAAGGCGGTAAATGAGAACTTGTTGCATAGAATATCATGAATTTCTTTTCTTGTGTAATAAAAAAAGATGCGCTGGCGAAGCGCATCTTTTTTAATATGTATCAATGTCAATATCGATGGAGTGCGATACTTACATTCCAGGCTCAAGCTCTGCTTCTGCCATTTCTTCGGCTGCTTCAGATGCTTTCTCATAAGTTCCGTTTTTCATACGAATGTGTTTGAAAATTGTTCCACCTACAAATCCTGCAACACTTCCTCCGATAGCTGCGAACAGAAGAGCAAGTAATACATTCTGAACCGGGTTAAATGCAAATGGTGCTAACAGTCCAGGGATTGGAGATGCTGTACCAGGTGCATCATTTACAACATGGAATACTGCTGCTGAAATTCCGGCAAATCCACCTCCGAAGAAGTTAGAACCGTAAATCGGAATCGGGTTTGCAGTAACGATTGGAGCCTGTGTTAATGGCTCGAGCATAACGCCGATCACATTACCCTTGTTACCAAGTTTCAGTTTGTGGAATACAAATCCATTTGTAAAGGACCCACCAAAACATGCGATGGCTGCAATACCCATTGGAAGACCGGTCAGTCCTAACATAGCTGTGAGCGCCATAGAACTAAGCGGCGATGTACAGATCATCTTCATCATTCCACCTAACAGGAATCCCATAACGATTGGAGACTGGTCTGTAGCAGCAGAAATAGTAGCACCAATGTGTGACAGAATCCATGTTACACCAGGATCAACAACTGTTACAATAATACGGGCAACTGGAGCAATTATAAGTGCTCCTGCAATAATGTTAATTCCAACAGGAAGTTTCTTTTCAATAATCGGAGCGATGAATCCGATGACATAACCTGCGATAAATCCAGGAAGGATTCCGAATCCACCAACAGCAACACCGGCTACAACTGCGAATAACGGGTTAGCACCCATTGCAATTGGAACAAGAGTAGCTGCGGCAACACCGCCCATGCTTCCGGAGATATCTCCAACTTCACGTAAGAATGCAATGCCAATCAGATCACCGGAAATATACTTATGAATTGCTTCAACAAGGAATGTTGCAACGGCCGCGTCTGCCATACCGCCCATTGCAAGAGATCCTTTTGGCATCTTCAGACTGAAAACAGAGAAGACTGCCAGAGTGACGAGTAGTAAACCTACACCAGATAAAATTGTTACCATACTTTGTACCTCACATTTCTTTAATTTGTTATTTTAATAACATCGCCGTGTTTATTGATGAGATTAATATATAAGCATGGTTACAAAAAGTATCAAATGGTGTCAAAATACCATTAAAAATTTAACAAATCGCGATAACTTTGTGCATTATTGACAATAAGAGGCCAATGCGTTCAAAAACTGCTTAATCCTTACATTGCCGTGCTTATCAGTCTTTCCACGTATAAAATCCATTTCCCTGCGAACCTGCTCAAAATTGTATAATGTGCTGGAATAGTCTACAAAAATTTCGTTACTATAATCTTCAAGACCAAGGTGAGCCAGGTTTACAAGGCCATTAAATGCTGTTCTGCGTATGCGCTGCTCCATAGATTTCGGTGTATCACAGAAGCGGCTGCACAGATCGCTAACTGTCAGTGAGTCAGCATTATCCTGGTGGTCGACCAGATATTTGACGATAGAAATGATATCTTTACTGCCAATATCCCCGATAATACCGATTCTTGTAAGGATTGTGCGAAGGGAATTCTCAATCTGCTCACTATTGTCAGGTACAGTCACAGTTGCAGGGCTGGTATCTTCCATAAATAAGTTTTGCATTTTGCGGACCATTCGTTTCATAGATAAGCCATCGGAAACTTTTTTGATGACAGCTTCTACTTCCACACTATTAATTGGTTTCTGGATAAAGAATTCAATCCCGGCTTCATAGGCAGAAGCAATCATATCTTTGGAGGACACTTGGGACAGCATAATATAAGATGCATCTGGTACTATTTTTCGAGCCTGTTTTACAAAGCTGATTCCATCTATTTCAGGCATGAGCAGATCTACAATTACAATATCCGGTTTAGCTGAAGGAAGATCTTCCAGTGCTTCAGCTGCATTATTAGCACTGCCGCAACATACCCCAAGTCCTCGTTCATTTATAATTAGTTTCAAAATGTTACAAATATTTTTGTCATCGTCTATAAAATAGAAAGACATCATTTTGACATTACCTCCAATTCATTTAAAGGGATGCAGATGGTAAAAACTGTCCGACCCGGAATAGAGGTCAGACCAATTGTTCCATGCAATTCCCCTTCTACAAGATCTTGTACCAGATTCAGTCCAAGTCCCCGGCTGACTTCCCCTGTCTGGAAATTAATCTTGGTCGAGAATCCAGTCTTAAATACTTCTCCTATGTATTCAGCCGGAATTCCCGGGCCGTCATCTGTAACAGTAAAAATAGCCTGCCCATCTTCGATGACCTCTGTGACAGAAAGATTAACTGTGTCAGTCTTCGAAGCTTCCAAAGCATTTACAAAAAGGTTACGGAAGATGGAAAGAAGGGCATAGTGGCTGGAAGTATAGAAATTTTTCTGATATTCATAAGTAAGATTCAGTGTCTTTCCCTGTGATTCCGCCAGATTGGTGATGGAAGATTTTAAAAGGGAGAGCACTTCTTCCAGATACATACCGTCATTTTCCAGTTCCTGTTCCAGTGCTTCGGAAATTCCACGCATGATCAACAGATATTCTTTCTTTATCTCGTGAATATCTTTTGCAGTAGTAAGTGCAGAAGAGGCAAGGGCAGGATCGGCACCTGAGTCACGCAGTGTTTCAAAGAGCCGGTAAGAATTATTCATAGTTTCTTCTATTAATGTAGTATTTTTCTTCATCCAGACAATTTCCCCATTGAGTTTGGAGAAGAGAAGTACCAGTTTCTGATAACGTTCCTCATGTTCTTTCTCAATTAAAAAGATCCGGTATTTTTCAAAGAGCAACATGACAAGCCATGTGAGACAGGAACGCATAACAGCAGCCAGAAAGATTCCAGACTGCATGTGAAGCACAAGGGAACTGAGTTCCAGTCGTACGAGAAGCTCGATAAAGTTTGCTAAATAATCAATCAGAATCAGAGCTCCCAGTGTCAGGTTACGCTTTTCATGAATAGCAGCCGACAAATGATCAAACCGTCTGATATACAGATGTAGAAGAAGTCCGTAGCAAAGATAGAAAGCTATCTCCGGCATATAGTGAGAAGGACTCGTCCAGTGCCCGTGGGTGATCCAGTAGACGAACATACGCATAGAAAATACACCGATTGCGGATAAAAATGTAACCGGAATCAGTGGAAAATTGGACATTAATAATCCACAAGCGGCCAGAATAACGATTGCAATGGATATTTTAAAGTTTGCTGTGAACCAGTTAATACTAAGCTGCGAAGTTAAAGCAATTGCGAAGCTGTAAAATATAGATTTTTTCAATATATCTTTCATAATATATACCACACCCTATACCTAATATAGTACAGGAAAAAAGAAGACTGCGCAAGTATTAAAAATACTCACGCAGTTTTTCAATAGCGCTCTTTTCGATTCTGGATACATAGGAGCGGGAGATGCCAAGAAGCTTTGCAATTTCGCGCTGTGTATATTCTTCTTCGTTATACAGACCATAGCGCATTTTTAAGACCAGACGTTCCCGGGTGGATAATTTAGACTCTACGTGTTGATATAATTTCAAAATATCATCTTTTTCCTCGATTTTTCGGTGGGCCTCCTGATCGTCTGTCTCAATTACATCGAAAAGCTGGATTTCGTTGCCTTCCCGGTCCGTGCCGATTGGTTCATAAAGGGAGACTTCCCGAGAAGTTTTTTTTCTGGCACGCAGATGCATCAGAATTTCATTTTCAATACAGCGTGCAGCGTAAGTTCCGAGACGTACGTTTTTTCCCGGATTAAATGTAACGACTGCTTTGATCAGCCCGATGGTGCCAATGGAAAGCAAATCTTCAGCTTCTTCTACATTTGCCTGATATTTTTTGACAATATGAGCTACGAGCCGGAGATTATGCTCAATCAGGATATGCTTGGCATTTAAGTCGCCCTCGATATATTTTTGCAGGTAATACTGTTCTTCAGAAGCAGTCAGGGGAAGGGGGAAAGATTTCAAGAAATGCACCTCGAGACAGATTTGATATAGTTTATGATGGAAAATGAAAATTTGTGCTTTTCCCATGTGGAAAAGTGTGCTATACTGATGCTACTTCAGACAGGAAATTCTTCCGTCTGCAGGAGATCTGTTGTATCGGGCGGTATCCGCCGGAGAATCCAACGATTTTGATTGAGATTGATTGTTATTAATTGTTACCTGATTATCGAAAAAATCTATGAGTGACTGAACATGAAAATGTGAATAAAAAGTATAGTTCAGTTAGAAATGAGGTGTATGAATGGCATTTAGTTCAATTGCGTCTGCCTGTGTTCAGGGACTTCACATTGAAGTGATCCATGCAGAATCAGATGTCAGTAATGGTCTTCCGATGTTCCATATGGTGGGCTATCTTTCGTCGGAAGTGAAGGAGGCTGCTGAGCGGGTGCGGACTGCGATCCGTAACAGTGGATTTTCGCTTCCACCTAAGAAAATCGTAGTAAATCTGTCGCCGGCAACGGTGAAAAAGAAAGGAGCATCTTATGATCTTCCAATCGCATTATCTGTATTAGAAGCTGTTGGCAATATTCCGGCAAAAGCGCTGGAGAGAGTTCTTGTAGCCGGGGAGCTTAGTCTGGACGGGAAAGTACGTGAAGTAGAGGGAGTTCTGCCAATCGTTCTGGAGGCAAAGATGCAGGGATTTCACACATGTATTTTGCCCGAAAAAAATGTAAGTGAAGGGCGTCTTGTTCCGGGAATTCGAATTATAGGTGCCGGGACATTGGAACAATTGTGCCGGGATTTAAATAAGAAGGAAGGGTTAGGGGGAAAAATATCAGAGACGAAAGCAATCACTGAGTTTAAACAGATATGGGAACCGGAGATGATATATGATGTGGATTACAGTGATATCTGTGGACAGGATATGGTGAAGCGGGCGGTTGAAGTTGCAGTAGCGGGTGGTCATAATCTGTTGCTTGTAGGTCCGCCGGGAAGCGGAAAATCCATGGTGGCAAAACGAATCCCGACCATCTTACCGCCGATGCAGTTGGAAGAGAGTATGGAGGTGACAAAGATTTACAGCGTGGCAGGGATGGTAGACCGGGAACATCCGTTGATTACAAAACGTCCATTTCGAAGTGTACATCATACGGTAACGAGAGCAGCACTTATTGGTGGTGGTGTGATACCGAATCCGGGGGAAATCAGTCTTGCACATGGAGGTGTTTTATTTCTAGATGAACTGGCGGAATTCCATAAGCCAGTGCTGGAAGTTTTAAGACAACCTCTGGAGGAACATAAAATCCGGATTTCCAGAAACAGTGGATGTTATGAGTATCCGGCTGATTTTATGTTGATTGCGGCAATGAATCCGTGTCCTTGTGGAAATTATCCGGATTTGAACAAATGTAATTGTACAAAAACGCAAATTCAAAATTATCTGGGTCATGTAAGCCAGCCTTTTTTAGATCGTATGGATTTATGTGTAGAGGCTTCAAGGGTAGAATACGGGGAATTACACAAGACTGGAAAAGAGGAAACATCAGAAGAAATACGTAACCGTGTCTGCACGGCGAGAAAGATCCAGGAGCAGCGTTATGAGGGGACCGATATCCGGACAAACTCCGGAATCGGAGTACGGCAGATGGAAGAATTTTGCCAAATTGGAGAAAAAGAAGAAAAACTGATGCGATGTGCATTTTCAACGATGAATCTGACTGCCCGGACTTATCATAAAGTATTGAAAGTCGCCAGAACGATCGCTGATCTGGACGGGGAAGAACAGATTGGGTGCAGCCATCTGAAAGAGGCGCTTGGATACCGTATGCTGGATAAAAAATACTGGGGGAGGTAATGTGGGTGATTTATGAATACTGGTTTGCCAGGATGAAAAATATCTCTGATAATAAGAAGAAAAAACTAAGAGAGGCATATGGCTCTGCAAAAGAGATATATTATATAGAAGAAACTCAACTCAGATTACAGAATTTCCTGACAAAAAAGGATATAGAACAGCTGAAAATGGCGAGAAAGCAGAAAGATTTAGAAGAAAAATATTATAATATGGAAGAAAAAGGAATTGATTTTGTACCGTATTTTCAAAAAACATATCCGAAACGGTTGTCGGAGCTTGACGCTGCACCGTATGCGCTTTATGTAAAAGGGAAACTGCCGGAAGAAGACCGGCCTTCGGTAGCGATTATCGGAGCAAGAAGATGTAGTAATTACGGGGAAGGGCAAGCGCTGGAATATGGGAAATGTCTGGCATCAGCCGGGGTACAGATTATCAGTGGTCTTGCACTTGGTATTGACGGGGCCGGACAACGGGGTGCACTAAATGGAGGCGGAACAACTTATGGCGTGTTAGGCTGCGGAGTGGACATTTGTTATCCGAGAGAAAATATCGGTCTGTATATGGATATTCAGAGAGAAGGAGGGATAATTTCGGAGCAAATACCAGGAGAACCACCTATGTCATATCATTTTCCACTGAGAAATCGTATCATCAGTGGATTGGCAGATGTAGTGCTTGTGATGGAAGCGAAAGAAAAAAGCGGATCTTTGATTACCACAGATATGGCACTGGAACAGGGGAGGGACGTATATGCTCTTCCAGGGCCTGTCACAAGTACTCTCAGTCAGGGGTGCCACAGGCTGATCAGACAAGGTGCGGGCATATTGATCTCGCCGGAAGAATTCCTGAAAGAACTGCAGATTGAGGTTTCCGAAAACTCTACAGAATTATTAAAAAATGAAAAAATGCTTGAAACAACAGAAAAAGTGGTGTATAGTTGTCTCGATTTGTTCCCCAGAAATGTAAGTGAGATTCAGATGAAGACCGGGCTTGATGCACGGATTCTTATGGAGACACTTATGACGCTGGAGATGGAAGGATATATAAAAGAAACGGCAAAGAATTATTATGTCAGAATGTAAGATGAAACATTTGCATTTGAACGAAAATAGTGTACGGGAATTTGCCCGATACAGATAACATGGAGGTTAGATACAGATATGGCACGATATCTCGTGATAGTGGAGTCACCGGCAAAGGTGAAAACAATCAAAAAGTTTCTGGGAAGTAATTATGTGGTGGCTGCGTCAAATGGACATGTCAGAGATCTTCCGAAAAGTCAGCTTGGTGTAGATGTGAAGAATGACTACGAACCGAAGTATATTACGATACGTGGAAAAGGTGAGATCCTTGCAAATCTCAGAAAAGAAGTGAAAAAAGCAGATAAAGTTTATCTCGCAACTGACCCGGACCGTGAAGGAGAGGCAATTTCCTGGCATCTGAGTAAAGCATTGAAACTGGAGGATAAGAAAGTTTATCGTATTAGCTTCAATGAGATCACCAAGAATGCGGTAAAGGAATCTCTGAAAAACGCCAGAGAGATCGATATGAATCTGGTGGATGCCCAGCAGGCAAGGCGTATGCTGGACCGTATGGTGGGCTATCGGATCTCCCCACTTCTGTGGGCAAAGATCAAGAGAGGCTTAAGTGCCGGCCGTGTACAGTCTGTGGCACTCCGTATCATCTGTGACAGAGAGGACGAGATCAACGCATTTATTCCGGAAGAGTATTGGTCTCTGGATGTGAATCTGAAAGTAAAAGGCGAGAAGAAGCCTATTTGTGCAAAATATTACGGTACCACCGAAAAAAAACAGGGAATTACCAGCAAGGAACAGGCAGACAGCATTATGGATTCCCTGAATGGCGCAAAATTCGAAGTAAAAGAAGTGCGTCACGGCGAACGTGTGAAAAAAGCGCCGCTTCCCTTTACGACTTCCACATTGCAGCAGGAAGCCAGCAAGGTATTAAATTTCTCTACCCAGAAGACTATGCGTCTGGCACAGCAGTTATATGAAGGTGTGGATATCAAGGGAGAGGGCACTGTTGGTCTGATCACCTACCTGCGTACCGATTCTACCCGTGTATCCGAAGAGGCGGAGACACAGGCAGCGGAATTTATTGATGTTCATTACGGTGAAAAATACAAGACCGCTGCAGCAACGGAGAAGAAGAACAGCCAGAAGATTCAGGATGCCCACGAAGCTATCCGTCCCACGGATCTGAACCGGATGCCTATTGCTATCAAGGAGCAGCTTCCCAGGGATCTGTTCCGTCTGTATCAGCTGATTTGGAAACGATTTGTGGCAAGCCGCATGAGTGCTGCACAGTATGATACCACTTCTGTGAAGATTCAGGCAAAGGACCAGATTTTTGCTCTGGCAGCTTCCAGAATGCGTTTCGATGGATTCATGAGTGTCTACACCCAGGAAGATGATAAGGAAGAAGAAAATGTGCTCGGCGGTAATCTGGACGAGAACAGCGTGCTGGAATTCCAGAGCTTTGATCCGAAACAGCATTTTACCCAGCCCCCTGCACATTACACCGAAGCCAGTCTGGTGCGTGCCATGGAAGAACTGGGCATCGGACGTCCCAGTACCTATGCGCCTACCATTACCACCATCCTTGCCAGGAGATATATTGCCAAGGAGAACCGCAATCTCTACGTTACGGAACTGGGGGAAGTGGTCAACAATATGATGAAGGAAGCATTCCCCTCCATCGTGGATGTGAATTTCACGGCCAACATGGAAGCTCTGTTGGATGGTGTGGAAGAAGGCACGGTAAAATGGAAGACCATCGTGTCCAATTTCTATCCTGATCTGGATGAAGCAGTAAAAAAAGCGGAGAAGGACCTGGCAGAGGTGACCATTGCGGACGAGGAATCCGATGAGGTCTGTGAACTGTGCGGCAGACGAATGGTGATCAAATACGGACCCCACGGCAGATTCCTGGCATGTCCTGGATTCCCGGAATGCCGTAATACCAAGCCTTATTTTGAAAAGATCGGTGTAGCCTGCCCCAAGTGTGGCAAGGATATTGTCATGAAAAAGACCAAAAAAGGCAGAAAATATTATGGCTGTATCGATAATCCGGAGTGTGATTTCATGGTATGGCAGAAGCCTTCGGGAGAGAAGTGTCCCCGCTGTGGCAAGCTGCTGCTGGAAAAAGGCAACAAACTGGTCTGCATGGACGAACAGTGCGGCTATGTGAAAAATAAACCGACGGAAGAGAAGTAGTTTTATATACTGTCAGAATTTTCTCATAAATTAACGCTATTTTCATTGTAATCTGAAATTACATGTGCTACAATGTGCATAACATCTGGTAGTTTCTTAGTATGTGTAGACGGAGGGAAATAGATGAGTAGCGTACAACTGTTGGACAAAACACGTAAAATCGGGAAATTATTACACAACAATAACTCCAGCAAAGTGGTATTCAGCGACATCTGTAAGGTGATGCGGGAAATTCTGAATTCCAATGTACTGGTGATCAGCCGGAAAGGAAAGGTCCTCGGCGTAGGAAAATCCGACGGAATTGAGCCGATCACAGAACTGCTGGATGACAATATCGGTGGATTTATTGATCCGATGTTAAACGAGAGACTGCTGGGCGTATTATCCACGAAAGAGAACGTCAACCTGGAGACTCTTGGCTTTGAAAATACCGATACGAGAAAATTTCAGGCGATCATCACTCCGATCGAGATTGCCGGAGAGCGTTTGGGAACCCTCTTCATTTACAAATGCAATGAACAGTATGATATTGATGATATTATCCTTTGCGAATATGGTACCACAGTGGTGGGACTGGAAATGTTGCGGGCTGTGAATGAAGAGAGTGCGGAGGAGAGCCGTAAGGTGGCTGTCGTAAAATCTGCAGTCAGCACTCTTTCTTTCTCAGAGATGGAAGCCATCACCCATATTTTCGACGAACTGAACGGCATGGAGGGAATCCTGGTGGCCAGCAAGATCGCCGACAGAGTCGGTATCACCAGATCTGTGATCGTCAATGCCCTGCGGAAGTTCGAAAGTGCCGGTGTGATTGAATCCCGTTCCTCCGGTATGAAAGGAACCTATATTAAAGTTTTGAATGATGCCGTATTCGATGAAATCGAGGAACTGAAGCGTCAGAACGGCAGAAATTAAATGAAAAATGTAAGAATTTGCAAGAATAAGAAAAATTTAGGAAGAAGAGACTATTGCGAAAAATAGTCTTTTTTCTTTATATTTATTCTGTGTGAGTTTATTTTACTATTGTGTTTTTGTCGAAATACTTTATAATAAAATAAAATGGGTATATGGTAGAAAGCGGTTTTTGGGTGCTCTTGTCAGAAGACCGCGGAATGTGAGGTAATATGATACAGACAAACGCATTTGATTATATCAATGTTCTGGACCGGGCAGCGGACGCAGCCTGGCAGCGGAACGAAGCCATTTCCAATAATATCGCCAATGTGGATACTCCGGGCTACAAGAGGCAGGATGTGGCTTTCGAATCGGTATTGCAGCAGGCTCTTGGCAATAACAGATATGAGTCCATGGATGATAAGGTGGCCAATGTGGATCTGAGCCGACTGCGGGGCAGGGCTTACTTGGACTATGCCAATTATTCCTATCGCCTGGATGGCAATAACGTGGATATTGAAAATGAAAATGTAATGCTGGCGGAGAACCAGCTGAAATACCAGGGACTGATCAGCAGCATTAATCAGGAATTTACTAATTTAAAGACAGTGATGAAGTGAGGAATTAGCGTATGAGTATGTTTTCAGCATTTGATGTTACGGCATCGGGACTTACTGCCCAGAGACTTCGTATGGACGTGATCTCCGAAAACGTTGCCAATGCCAATACTACAAGAACCGAGGATGGCACCCCCTATCGCCGCAAGATCGTTACTTTCCAGCAGAAGGGGCAGCAGCAGACTTTCAGTCAGGTGCTGCACAATGTGAGTAGCAGTTATACCGGCAGCGGCGTGAAGGTAAGCCAGATCTTTGAAGATACTACTACGGAGATGAATATGGTATACGATCCTTCCCATCCCGATGCGGATGAGAACGGCTATGTGACATATCCGAATGTAAATATTGTTCAGGAAATGACGGATCTGATCGATGCCAGCAGATCCTATGAAGCCAATTCCACGGCATTTGGCGCCAGCAAGTCCATGGCATTAAAAGGACTGGAGATCGGTCAGTAAGCTGACGGGTCTTTATTACCGGGCTCCGGATAGCGGCGCCGGAATATATGTGAGGAAGGACATGGTTTATTAAAATGGATATTTCAGCAATTACAGCTTTGAACAGTGTAAACGGTACTGCCACAGTATCTCCCACTTCTCTGACCGGAATGCTGGCGGAGAAGGAGAAAAAGGCAGAAGGCACTATGTTCGAAACTTTTCTGAATACAGCAATCGACAATGTGAAGATCACCAACAGTTATCTCTCGGATGCCGAGAATGAGAAGATACGATTTGCATTGGGTGAGACCGACAACACCCACGACCTTACTATTGCTATGGATAAGGCTTCGACTGCATTGCAGTATACCGTAGCCATCCGCGATAAGGTGATGGAAGCATACAAGGAACTGATGCAGATCCAGATCTAAAGAAGTATTTTTATTCTTGACGTAAGAGGAGAGAGCTGCAATGGCAGACAAATTAAAAGAAATACCTGCAAAAATACTGGAATGGTGGAACAAATTCACCACCAGGCAGAAGAGCATCATCGTTGGAGCGGCGGCGGTTGTGATATTTGCATTTGCAATCATCATGTACGTTATGAGTAAGCCCCAGTATGTACGGCTGATCACCTGTGAGACAACATCACAGGCTTCGGAGATCATAGATACTCTGGACAGTGCGGGAATTGCACATAAAGAATCCAATGACGGACTGAAGATCGATGTAGAGAGCAGCCAACAGAGTGCGGCAAACTTGGCACTGGGTTCCGCAGGATATGTACCGGATGCGTTAGATTTGAATGATTATCTGGGCGGTAGTATGTCTACGACCGCCACTGACAAAGAGAGACTTTACAATTCCTATCTGGAAAAATACATAACACAGACGATAGAAGCACAGAGCGCAGTAAAATCCGCCAAGGTACATCTGAGTTTCCCGAAAGATAACGGAACTCTGGCAGCACAGAAGGAAGAGGCGTCTGCCTTCATCCAACTGGAACTGGACGGCACCTTTACCTCCGCCAATGCTGCGGCACTGGCAAAATGTGTGGCTACCTGGCTGCGCAACGATACTACGGCGAATATCACTATTATGGATACAGATTCCAACCTGCTGTTTGCAGGTGGAGATGATTATTCTACCGCAGGAATCGCTAATTCTATGCAGGAGCTGCAGAATCAGGCGGAATCCATGATCGCCAATCAGGTCAAGAAGGTACTGCTGGGAACAAAACAGTATAATGATGCGGCCGTTACCAGCCACCTGAGCATGGATTTCTCTGATTATAAGGAGACCGTAAAAGAGTATTATGCAAACTCCGGCAGAGATGAAGGTATGCTTTCCCATGAGGAGACTTATGAGAGCGAGAATACCAATGACGGCGGCGGTGTACCGGGGACAACTTCCAACGGGGAGAGCGGAAATACTACCTATGTATCTCCGGACAGCAGCAACAGTTCTTCCTCTACTTCCGAAACCAGCCGGGATTATCTGCCGAATGAGTCTATTAAGGATACTGTGACACCGGCAGGAGGAATCAACTACACTAATTCCTCCATATCTATTGCAGCAATTACTTATAAAGAAATTCATTATGAGGATGTAAAACGACAGGGGCTTCTGGATGGCACTACCTGGGATGAATACAAATCCCAGAACAGCGCAGATACCAAGATGACAGTTGATCAGGATATGTACAGCCTGGTAGCCAATGCCACCGGTATCAATGAGAGTAATATTACGATTATTGCTTACGAAAGTCCTATTTTTTACGATAAGGAAAGCAGCCCGGTTACGGCACAGAATGTGTTGAGCGTGCTTATGCTGCTGTTGATCCTGGGACTGTTGGCATTTGTGATATTGCACAGCATGCGTACCAGACAGGCGGTACAGCAGGAGGAAGAGGTATCTGTGGAGAATATGCTGCAGTCTACCCCTGAAGCAGAGCTGGAAGATATTGATGTGGAATCTAAGTCTGAGACACGTAAGATGATTGAAAAATTCGTAGATGAGAATCCGGAATCCGCAGCGGCATTGTTGCGTAACTGGCTGAACGAGGACTGGAACTAAGAAACGGAGTAACTATGGCAAGGACAAAAGCAGAAGGTGGAATATCGGGACTGCAGAAAGCTGCAATCCTCCTGATCTCTCTGGGACCGGAGAGATCCGCCGGAATTTTTAAACACTTAAAAGAAGAAGAAATCGAAGAACTGACCCTGGAAATCGCCAATACCAGAAGTGTGACTCCTCAGGTCAAAGAAGAAGTGATCAACGAATTTTACGAAGTGTGTCTGGCACAGCAGTATATTGCCGAGGGTGGTATCAACTACGCAAAGGAACTGCTGGAAAAGGCACTGGGTTCCGACAAGGCTATGGATGTCATCGGCAAGCTGACTGCATCTTTACAGGTAAAGCCCTTCGAGTTTGTGCGTAAGACGGATGCCAGCCAGCTGATCAACTTCATTCAGGACGAGCATCCGCAGACCATTGCTCTGATTCTGTCTTATCTGTCACCCAGCCAGGCGGCGTTGATCATTTCCGCATTGCCACCCGACAGCCAGGCAGAGGTAGCCAGACGTATTGCAGTCATGGATCGTACCAGTCCGGATGTCATCAAGGAAGTGGAAAAAGTACTGGAGTCCAAGCTGGCAAGTCTGGTGAATCAGGACTACACCATTATCGGTGGTGTGGATGCAGTGGTGGATATCCTGAATACTGTAGACCGTGGTACCGAGAAACATATCATGGAGACTCTGGAGATCGAAGAGCCCGAACTGGCAGACGAGATCCGAAAAAAGATGTTCGTTTTCGAGGACATATTGCTCCTGGACGACAAGGCAATTCAGCGTGTGCTGCGTGACGTGGACAACAACGATCTGGCAGTGGCACTGAAGGGTGCCAACGAGCAGGTACAGAATGCTATCTTCAACAACCTGTCCAAACGTCTGGTTGTTATGATCAAGGAAGATATGGAATTCATGGGTCCTGTTCGTATGAAGGATGTAGAAGAAGCACAGCAGAAGATCGTCAATATTATCCGTAAGCTGGAGGATTCCGGAGAGATCATCATTTCCAGAGGTGGAGGTGACGAGATCGTTGTCTAGTAATCTTTTAAAACGGGGATTTACACAGCTTGTGGAAGAAGATGCCCGGGTGATCAATACCAACGATCTGGTAGCGAAAAGGATCCGGGAACTGGCTGCCAAAATGCAGCAGGACGAAGGAACCGGATTTATCTCCGGACTGGCGGCAGATAAAGTAGAGGCACTGGTGACGGACACCGGGGATGGCGAAGAAAATCCGCAGACTTCCGGCAATGTGATCAAGGCCGGAGAAGACCTGCAGAAATTAAAAGAGGAAGCCGAAGCAGAGGCTCAGAAGATCATAGAGGATGCCAAAGCAAAGGCTGAGAGCATTCTGGCGGATGCCAGAGCACAGGCAGAAGCACAGAAAGCAGACGCACTGGAGCAGGCCAGAAGGCAGGGACAGCAGGAAGCGAAAGCGGAGGCTGAACGCGCAGAGGCCCAGAGAGCAGCGGAATATCAGAAAAAAGCTGCCGGACTGGATGCGGAATATCAGAAGAGAATGGATGAACTGGAGCCCCAGTTCGTAGATACCATTACGGGTATTTACGAGCATATTTTTGATGTGGATCTGCATTCTTACAGAGAAGTGCTCTGCTATCTGATTTCTGCTACCATGAGAAAAACAGAGGACAACCGGAGCTTTCTCGTACATGTTTCCAAAGAAGATTATCCCTATGTCAGCATGCAGAAAAAGCAGATCATGGCAGGGGCAACTGCACCGAACAGTACGGTGGAGATCGTTGAGGACATGACCCTGGGCAAAGGTGAGTGCATGATCGAGACCGAAAGCGGCATTTTTGATTGTGGACTGGGGACTCAACTGTCGGAAATGCGTCAGAAACTAAAATTATTATCCTACGAAGGCTGATAAATGGTCATTAAGAACATTGATTTTGAAAAATATAATAAAATGGCAGAAAAGAGCTTTTACCGTAAGCTGGGGAAAGTGGTCAATGTGGTAGGTCTGACCATAGAGTCCGCCGGACCGGATTCCAAACTGGGGGATCTGTGCCGGATCCTTCCGGATGCGGAAGGGGCAAGGCCCATCATGGCAGAAGTGGTAGGCTTCCGTGACAAGAAGACACTGCTTATGCCCTATGATTCCGTAGATGGTATCGGATTGGGATGTGTGGTGGAAAATACCGGAGATCCCCTGAAGGTCACGGTAAACGACAAACTGCTGGGCAAGACGGTGAACGGACTGGGCGTGCCTATTGACGGCGAAATGATCAATGGAGCCGCCTATCCGGTAGAGGCAGCACCTCCCGATCCTATGTCCAGAACTATTATCGATCAGGTACTGCCGTTGGGAGTCAAGGCGGTAGACGGCATGATCACGGTAGGAAAAGGTCAGAGAATTGGTATCTTTGCCGGCTCTGGTGTGGGCAAATCCACCCTGATGGGTATGTTCGCCCGCAATACCAAAGCGGATATCAATGTCATAGCACTGATCGGCGAGCGAGGCAGAGAGGTACGGGAATTTATTGAGAGAGATCTGGGTGAAGAAGGTATGCGCAGATCTGTTGTGGTTGTGGCAACCTCCGACCGGCCGGCTCTGGAGCGTAACAAGGCGGCCAAGACAGCTACCGCTATCGCGGAATATTTCAGAGATCAGGGCAAGGATGTCCTGCTGATGATGGACTCCCTGACCCGTTTTTCCATGGCCCAGCGGGAGATTGGACTGGCCA
>ENA-OPVG01000174-OPVG01000174.1-human-gut-metagenome-genome-assembly--contig:-NODE-174-length-55701-cov-3.384430_pt1 | contig 55701 bp, 78 predicted proteins | sample MGYA00241093_ERZ501975 | MGnify/ENA primary metagenome ERZ501975 (study PRJEB25962, sample SAMEA2042993) | human gut metagenome | biome: human gut; feature: human-associated habitat; material: faeces... | reverse complement strand
TGTTCCACATAATGGATGTCGCCCACCAAAACGTAGAAGAGTCTAATTTAGGAGGGAATAATTAAATGGCAGTAAATAGAGTTCCTGTTCTTAAAAGATGTAGATCACTTGGTTTAGATCCAATTTATTTAGGAATAGATAAGAAATCAAATAGAAATTTAAACAGATCTAGCAGAAAAATGAGTGAATACGGACTTCAGTTAAGAGAAAAGCAGAAGGCTAAATTCATTTATGGCGTGTTAGAAAAGCCTTTCAGAAATTATTATCAGAAAGCACAGAAGAAACCTGGTATGACAGGTGAAAATCTTATGATTATATTAGAAACTAGACTTGACAATGTTATTTTCCGTATGGGATTTGCAAGAACAAGAAAAGAAGCTAGACAGATAGTTGATCATAAGCATGTTTTAGTAAATGGTAAGCAGGTTAACATTCCTTCTTATTTAATCAAAGTTGGTGATGTTATCGAAATCAAAGAGAAATGCAAAGGTTCTCAGAGATACAAAGATATCATCGAAGTTACTGGTGGAAGAACAGTCCCAGCATGGGTTGAAGTAGACCAGGAAAATCTTAAAGGTGAAATCAAAGAACTCCCTAAGAGAGATGAAATTGATGTACCTGTAGATGAAATGCTTATTGTCGAATTATATTCTAAATAAGATTTATTATTTATTTATATTATTTTACAATAGGTTTAAGCAATTCCCAATAAAGGAGGGGCTAATTAGTGTTCGATTTTGAAAAACCCAATATTTTAGTAGAAAAGTCAGACGATGGAAGATACGGTAAGTTTGTAGTAGAACCACTTGAAAGAGGTTATGGTACAACACTTGGTAATGCTTTAAGAAGAATTATGCTTTCATCATTACCGGGATCTGCTGTAAGCCAGATTAAGATTGATGGAGTTCTCCATGAATTTAGCTCAGTGCCTGGTGTAAAAGAAGATGTTACAGAGATTGTATTAAACATCAAACAGCTTGAAATCAAGAACAATAGTACAACAGATGAACCTAAGGTTGCACATATTGATGTAACAGGAGACTGCGTAGTAACTGCTGCAGATATCCAGGTTGATTCTGATATCGAGATTTTAAATCCGGACTTAGTTATCGCAACACTTAATGGTGGTGCAGATAGCAAGCTTAGTATGGAATTAATCATTACTAAGGGTAGAGGTTATGTAAGTTCAGAAAAGAACAAGAATGATAGCTTACCAATCGGTGTTATTGCAGTTGATTCAATCTACACTCCAGTAGAAAGAGTTAATATGTCAGTACAGAACACTCGTGTTGGTCAGGTTACAGACTTTGATAAACTTACATTAGACGTTTACACAAATGGTACATTAGATACTGATGAAGCCGTAAGCTTAGCGTCAAAAGTTCTTTGCGAACACTTAAAGTTATTCATCGATTTGTCTGAAACTTCAAAGGATATTGAAGTAATTGCAGAACCGGTTGATGATGAAATTGATAAAGTGTTAGAGATGAACATAGATGAATTAGAGTTATCAGTTCGTTCATACAATTGTTTGAAGAGAGCAGGTATCAATACAGTTGAGGAATTAGTAAATAAGACTTCAGAAGATATGATGAAGGTAAGAAACCTTGGTCGTAAGTCATTAGAAGAAGTACTTGCTAAGTTAAAAGAACTCGGCCTTGGATTGAGACCAAGCGACGAAAACTAATAAATGTCAGTTTGTTAAGGATAGTTACTTAATATCCTTAATAAATACTTACGACATGCCGCCGACTAATAGTAGGGGGCGTTACGAAAATTGGAGGTAAAAAAATGGCAGGTTATAGAAAACTTGGAAGAACTTCAAGTCAAAGAAAAGCTTTAATTAGAGGTCAGGTTACAAGTCTTTTAAATAACGGTAAGATTGTCACAACAGAAGCTAGAGCTAAAGAAATTAGCAAAGTTGCTGAAGGACTTATTGCATTAGCAGTTAAGGAAAAAGACAATTTTGATGAAGTTGAAGTAACAGCTAAGGTTGCTCGTAAAGACAAAGATGGCAAGAGAGTTAAAGAAGTTGTTGATGGTAAGAAAGTAACAGTTTTCGATGAAGTTAAGAAAACTATTAAGAAAGATCAGCCTTCACGTCTTCACGCTAGACGTCAGATGAACAAAGTTCTTTACACAGTAACAGAGAATACTGGAAAGAAGAAAGACACAAAGAAAGTTGACTTAACAAACAAGTTATTCGATGAAATCGCTCCTAAGTATGCAGACCGTAAGGGTGGCTACACAAGAATCGTTAAGATTGGCCAGCGTAAAGGTGATGCAGCTATGGAAGTATTACTTGAATTAGTATAATTTATGAAATAATCATAAACAATGTTATATACAGATAGGCAGACAGTATTGTTTGCCTATCTTTCTTTTTGAAAAAAATGATTAGTTAAGAGAAAAATGATTAAGATGTTAAAAAAAGATTACACAGATTATGACTGGTTTTAAACTTTTACAATCCTGTAATCTTAAAAAATTTGCTTGCATTTTGTAAATTTACTTAGTATAGTGTAATACGTATTTACTTAAGAGAGGTTGAAGAATGTATATATTAGCAGTTAATTTGTTTGGAAGTCTTGCAGACATTATGAGTAGGGCATATGGACCGGCATTGGCTATTTCAGGAATGATAGGCACATTAATGGCCTTATTTGTTATTCAGGACAAACCATATAAAGTTTTAGGACTTTTCGTAACAAGAAAGTTTAAAAGAGCAGAACATAATCATAAATACGCAATATTAATACCGGCACGTAATGAGGAAACCGTAATTGGAAACCTTATTAATAGTATAAAGAAGCAGGATTATCCACAGGACTTAATTACTATATTTGTCGTGGCAGACAATTGTACTGATAACACAGCACAGATTGCAAGAGAGAAGGGTGCCATTTGTTATGAACATCATAATCCTGATGAGAGGACAAAAGGGTTTGCCTTAAAATACTTATTTGAGCAGATTCAGAGAGATTATGGCATTACATCTTTTGAAGGCTATTTTATATTTGATTCAGATAATCTTTTAAAGAAAGATTACATATCAAGAATGAATGATTCTTTTGACGCAGGTGAGAAGATTATAACTTCTTACAGAGCAACAAAGAATTTCAGTGAAAACTGGATTGCATCAACATATGCATTACATTGGTTAAGGTCAATACGAACAAGACATAGAGCAAGATCATTTTTACATTTGGCAACAAATATTCAGGGAACAGGATTCCTTTTTGCCAGTGAGATTGTAAAAGACGGATGGAAGTATACTTCATTAACAGAAGATAGAGCTTTAACAGCAGACTGTGTTGTTGAGGGCTATGAGATTTCATATAATGATGAAGCAATATTTTATGATGAACAGCCGGTAAGCTTAAAAGTAGCTTTAAGACAGCGTTTAAGATGGTCTAAAGGTCATTTGCAGGCATTTGCCGAAAGTGGATGGGGATTGTTTAAGAATATCTTTATTGATACTCATACCCAGAGATATGATGATGACAAGTGGTATAATTACACATGGAGAACAATTAGACACAGATTTATGTCTTTTGATACATTTGCCCAGTTATTGCCTAAGAATATTATTAATATATTCAGATGGATTATTGTATATCTTATACTTTATCCGTTCTTCTGTTCTCAGTTTGGACTTGATAATATAAGAATACTTTATAACAGCACATGGCTTGCTCATGTAATCACTCATATTTTCGGAGATATAACGGTTTCATTGCCTGCGGGAGCGGAAACCTATGTATTAACCATTTTAATTGAAATATGGGTTAGAATTTACTATAGAATAGGGTTGTATTTCTTTAAAACATTAGAAGCTGTATATTTATTTATAATAGAAAACAAGCGTATGCCAAAGATAAGCATATGGAAGAAGATTTTGTATTGCTTTACATGGCCTACATTTGATATTATCGGAAGATATACTCAATACGTAGCTTTGTTTAAGAAAGTTGAATGGAAACCTATTCCACACAAAAGTGAAATCACAATTGACGATATATCGCAGGATTAAAATTATTATTAGTAAAAGAACTAAGACTAAAATTATTGCGTAAGAGATTATTAGAAATAAAAGAAGTAATAAAATAATCAACATAAAAAGAACCGATTGGAATTTGTAAGTTCCATCGGTTCTTTTTATGTTATCATTTAACAGAAATCAATAGTTGAATATTAAGTCTATTAAATAAATTTATTATAAAGAACTATTTTGATTTGAAATAGTCATATTTTAGCGTCAAATCGTTCTTTTTTATAACATCAGAAATCAGATTGTTCATTGAATCAAGCTTGTTCGTACTCATTTTTTTGCCATTTGTAATTTGCTGATTCTCAACGTATACTTTTCCGTCATACCATGAGTAATCGGAGAAGAAAGCATATCCTTTAAAATCATTGCTTAAAATATCATGACCAATATAATTATTGCTGTTGTAGTCAATACCGAAAAGATTTAATACAGTAGGCAAAATATCCATCTGCATATTAACTTTGCTAATACTTGTTAACTGGCCTAAATCACTGCTCCAAATAAAGAAAGGAGTGTGGTTGATTAAGTTGTTTGAAGTTTCTTTATATTTATCAAGTATTGATTTATCATCAAGTGTGTATAAGTAATGGTCAGCGTAAGCAACGATTACAGTGTTGTCATATAAGCCATTATCTTTAAGTGCCTGAATAAGAAGACCAACCATATTGTCGGTTTCAGATGCAGCCATTTTCGCACAATCTTCTTCAGATAATTTTGGAACATTGCCCTTACCATATTTTTCTTCAGCAAGAATTTTTCCAACTTCCTTTTCAGTAGTGAAAGGAGTGTGTGGTGAGTAAGTTATAATATAGTTAACAAAGTTGCCTTGCTGTTTAAAAATCTTATTATAGAAAGTTTTGTTTAAAATCAACTCTCTGTCAAGAACATAACGTTCATCATCGTACTTCTGAATATCCTGTAAGCCGTAATAATTATCATAGCCCCAGCTTTTGTAGTTAATATCTCTTGAATAAAATTCACCTTTATTCATATGGAAAGCATTTACGCTGTAATTCTGTTCCTTAAACAATCTTGCCATAGTATAAGGAAAAGTATTTTTGCTAAAAGAGTAAACATTTTCTATGTATGAAATAGGAGTTGTAAAACCTGTGTTAACTGCAAACTCTGAATTAAATGTTGAACCGCCACCTGTATAAATTGAATAATGATTAGAAAAATCAATTGAATGTTTTCTAAGATTATATAAGTTAGGTGTAGTCTTCTTTGTAAGCATCCATGTATCCATTCCTTCTAATTGAAGGAAAATAAGATTTTTGCCTTTAAACTTGCCTGTATAAGCATTTTCTTCTTTAGTATCCTCTGCTTTATAAATACTATCAAGGAACTTCTGGTCTTCATCACTTATTTCTTCTTCCGGTTTTAAGAAAGTGAAGTAAAAGTTTCTAACACTGTATTCATATAAACCTGAAATCTTCAAGCTCTTGTTACAATCACTAAAGTTGTTATAAATATTTCTTGCGTTCTTAAAATTGTTCCATTTTAGGTTGTTGTTTGCATGTCCCAACAGGAAAGGTGTGAGAGTGTGTAAAACAAGGAAAAATACAAAAACTTTAAGAAAGCGTTTAGGCTTACATTTGTCATTAACAGGTAATTTCTTTCCTGTAATAATTCCGATTACAATTAATGCTATTGCAAATACATATATCAAAGGGTTGGTATTAAGGATTGTGTCCAAAATATAAGAACTTCCCTCGTCCCTCAATTCCAATAAGTTAAAACCGAAAACAAGTGATGTCATTGAATAGTAAATGCAATTAGTAAGGAACAGGGCAAAACTTATTATAAAAAATATCCAATAGGCTATTTTTGAACCCTTTCCTTTTAAAGAAGTGATTATTCCCATAAAAAGCACTATCCACAATATGGTGAATAAGTTTGGCACCGGATAATATGCAGGGTAATAGTCAACTTTGTATGCCCATAATCGGGTAATTAAATCCATAAGAAAAAATGGAATGACCGGATAAATATACTGACGGTGATTAGAAATATAAAGTCCGGCTTTTTTTAGTATATTAATTAATTTATTCTTTTTCGTATTCACTTCATTTACCTCCTCAAATAAAATAGCATAAAAGTATTTTAAGTTCAAGAAATACAGTAAATAATAATAATATAAACAAAAACAGACTAATATATTAAAGTTGCAAAATTTACGCAAATACAATACAATGAATGAGTTAAGATAAAGTAATGGATTTTAAAATAAAAACAGGAGAAAAATCTTGGGAATTTTAAAAATAAAAAATTTAATTCATGATTACATTGATGAAGAAGAAGACTCAAAGTTTAGGGCAATTGATAATGTAAGTTTTGATGTTGAGGCAGGACAGTTTATAACCATATTAGGACATAACGGTTCAGGTAAATCATCATTGGCAAAACACATTAATGCGTTGCTTATGCCAACAGAAGGTTCAGTATGGATTGACGGCATAGAGACAACTAATGAGGAAAGAGTTTTGGACATCAGACAGACAGCAGGAATGGTATTCCAAAATCCTGACAACCAGATTGTGGCGACTATGGTTGAAGAGGATGTGGCTTTTGGACCTGAAAACATGCAGGTGCCTACTGCTGAAATATGGAAAAGAGTTGAAAGAGCTCTTGGAAGTGTAAATATGACAAGGTTCAGACATAAGTCACCACTTAAACTGTCAGGTGGACAGAAGCAGAGAGTGGCAATTGCAGGAATTATAGCAATGGAACCTAAATGTATTGTTTTGGATGAGCCTACGGCAATGCTTGATCCTGTTGGAAGAAATGAGGTAATAGACACACTTCACAGTCTTAATGAAGAAAAGGGGATAACAATTATTCTTATAACTCATCATATGAATGAGGCAATTAAGGCGGACAGGGTTTTTGTTATGGACAAGGGAAAACTTGTTATGCAGGGTAATCCAAAGGAAGTTTTTTCACATGTTGAAAAGCTTAAAAGTCTTGGCCTTGAAGTACCACAGGTTACAGAATTGGCTTATATGCTTAAAAAGAGTGGTCTTAATATAGAAGACGGAATTTTGACAGTGGAAGAATTAATGATGCAAATAAACGAAAACAGGTAAGGAATATGTCATTAAAATTAGAAGATGTAAGTTTTGTTTATGGAGCCGGAACAAGTTCTGAAACAAAAGCATTAAATAATGTTAATTTAGAAATTAATAAAGGCGAGTTTGTAGCTATTATCGGTCACACAGGATCAGGCAAGTCTACATTAATACAGCATTTTAACGGTTTAGAGAAAGCAACATCGGGAAATGTTTATTATGATGGAAAAAACATTGCAGATAAGGGCTTTGACATAAGAGGTTTAAGATGTAAGGTAGGACTTGTATTTCAGTATCCTGAACATCAGTTATTTGAGGAATCAGTTATAAAAGATGTTTGTTTTGGACCGCTTAATCAGGGCTGCACAAAGGAACAGGCAATAGAAAAGGCAAAAGAAGCCTTACAGCTTGTTGGTGTACGAGAAGAATTGTACGAGAAAACTCCTTTTGAGCTGTCAGGTGGTCAGAAGAGACGAGTGGCAATAGCGGGAGTTCTTGCAATGAATCCGGAAATACTTATTTTAGACGAACCAACTGCAGGACTTGATCCGGCAGGTAGGGATAAAATATTAAATCGTCTAAAAGAGCTTAGAGAAAAAAAAGGAATAGGAATAGTCCTTGTTTCTCATAGTATGGAGGATGTAGCTAACTACGCCGAAAGAATTATTGTAATGAATAAGGGGCAGGTTATGTATGATGATGCCCCACATAATGTTTTTAAACATTATAAAAAGTTAGAACAAATAGGTCTTGCGGCTCCTCAGATAACATATATTATGCATCAGCTTAAGGAGGATGGACTTGATGTTGATGAAAATATTATTAATCTGGAAGAAGCAAAGGAAAGTATATTGAAAAGTTTAGGAAGATAAAATGGTAGATATAACAATTGGACAATATTATCCGGAAGATTCAGTAATACATAAACTGGACCCAAGAGTTAAACTTTTTGGAACGTTAGTTTTTGTAGTAATGGTTTTTATGATTAACAATGTAATTGGTTATGGACTGATTACGTTATTTCTGGGAATAGTAATAAAGATGTCAAAGGTACCTTTTAAGAAGACGATGAAAGGCATAAGAGGGATTATTTTTATTATGCTGTTAAGTGTAGTTTTTAATATTTTTCTTACGCCGGGAGATGTGATTGTCCATTTTCTTATTTTTACAATAACAAAACAGGGAATTATAAAAGGTGTTTATATGGCGATAAGACTTGTGCTATTAGTAGTTGGAACATCAGTTATGACACTAACAACAACACCTAACGATTTAGCGGACGGTCTTGAAAAATCATTTGGAATTTTGAACGTAATCAAATTTCCTGTACATGAAATAGCTATGGTAATGTCTTTGGCATTAAGATTTATTCCTACTTTAATGGAAGAAACAGACAAGATAACTAAGGCACAAAAGGCAAGAGGTGCCAGTTTTGATACAGGAAATATATTGCAGAGGGCGAAAAGCTTAATACCTATATTAATACCGCTTTTTGTATCTTCAATTAGAAGAGCTGCTGATTTGGCAACTGCAATGGAAGCAAGATGTTATCACGGCGGTGAAAGAACAAAAATGAAACCTTTAAGCTATAATAGACATGATGCATATGCATATGTTGTATGTTTTTTGATTATAGCAATAATTTTAGGTACTAATTTTATGGTTAATAACATTACAACCATAAATATGTTAATATTAGTTGAATAAATGTTAATAAAGGAACGCAAATGAAGAGAGTAAGGTTAATAATTGCTTATGATGGAACCAATTACTGCGGTTGGCAAGTGCAGATTAACGGAATAACTGTTGAAGAAGTTCTTAATAAAGCATTAAAAGATTTATTAAATGAAGAAATTGCAGTTATAGGTGCAAGCCGTACTGATTCAGGGGTACATGCAATGGGAAATGTAGCTGTTTTTGATACGGAAACAAGGATTCCTGCAGAAAAAATATCTTTTGCACTTAATCAAAGATTGCCTAACGATATTAGAATCCAAAAATCAGATGAAGTTCCACTTGATTGGCATCCACGATACAGAGACAGTACAAAAACATATGAATATAAGATTTTAAATAGAAGGTTTCCTGATCCGTTGCAAAGGTTTTACACACATTTTATGTATATGCCTTTGGATGAGCAGAAAATGAAAGAGGCAGCAGAGTACATAGTTGGAGAACACGACTTTGCCAGCTTTTGCTCAGCAGGAAGTCAGGTAGATAGTACTGTAAGAACTGTATATTCTCTTAGTGTAAACAAAAGAGATGATGTAATATCAATCAGAATTACAGGAAATGGTTTCTTATATAATATGGTAAGAATAATCGTTGGTACATTAATAAAGGTAGGACTTGGAGTTTATCCGCCGGAACATGTAAAGGAAATAATAGAGGCAAAAGACAGATATGTTGCAGGCCCTAAAGCTCCGGCGTGCGGTCTTACACTAGTTGGAATAGAGTATAGTGAATAAGATGTACAAAATATTCATAGATGACAATAAAGTATAGTGAGTAAGCTATATATAATTGTTCATAAATGATAATAAAGCGTAAATAAAGAACTTTTATAAAAGCTTTAATAAATGGATATAAAGAAAGCTTAAATAAACGAAAAAAGACTCTTGACAGCAAATATTAAATACCGTATAATCATTTATTGTGACAAGGTATGCACGATAGTTTTATGCCCTAGCCAAAGCCCCGGTACGGACATTTAACACATAAATTTTTTTAGAAAAGCAAAATTTCAGGAGGTAAACCAATGAAAACATATATGGCTAGTCCATCAGATATTGAAAGAAAATGGTATGTAGTTGACGCTACAGGATATACATTAGGTCGTTTGTCATCAGAAGTTGCTAAGATTTTAAGAGGAAAGAACAAACCACAGTTCACACCTCATATCGACACAGGTGACTATGTAATTATTACAAACGCAGATAAAATCACAGTAACAGGTAAGAAATTAGAACAGAAGATTTACTATCGTCACTCAGACTACGTTGGTGGTATGAAGGAAATGACATTAAAAGAAAAGCTTGATAAGAAGCCTGAAAGTGTTATTGAACTTGCAGTTAAAGGCATGCTTCCAAAGGGACCTTTAGGAAGAGCAATGATTAAGAAACTTTTTGTTTATGCTGGACCAGAGCATCCACACGCAGCTCAGAAACCAGAAGAATTAACATTTTAGTTAACTGAGAGGAGGAAATAACAATGGCTACAGAAAAGTATTATGGAACAGGTAGAAGAAAAAGCAGCATTGCAAGAGTATATGTAATGCCTGGTAAAGGAAATATAACAATTAATAAGAGAAGTATTGATGAATACTTCGGATTAGAAACATTAAAGGTTATCGTACGTCAGCCATTAGCAGCAATCGATGCTGTTGATAAGTTTGATGTAATCATCACAGTACACGGTGGTGGATACACAGGACAGGCTGGTGCAATCAGACACGGCATCTCAAGAGCATTACTTCAGGTAGATTCAGATGCTTACAGACCAATTCTTAAGAAAGCTGGATTCTTAACAAGAGATTCAAGAATGAAAGAAAGAAAGAAACCAGGTCTTAAAGCAGCTCGTAGAGCACCACAGTTTTCAAAGAGATAGTTATATCAAAACACACAACCCCCGAAAAGCCTATGCTTACGGGGGTTTTCTTTTTTTAAAAGTGTGTTAAAATATACAAAAATCAGTGCGTAATACACAAACAATACACAAGCAATACACAAGAAAAATGGTATCTTGTGCAAGATTTTAACAGTCTTGTGCAAGATATTGATTTAACAAAAAAGGTGCCGATTAGGCACCAATTTTTTTACAATATTCAATTATGGCAGAGCGAGCTTCTCTCTTGGTTCGGCAATGTACTTTATAGCCATCTTTAAAAATAATATCATAACCATCATGCATATTCCCGGTAATTCCTGAAATTAATTCTTTGTTTTTATCTGCAACCTGCATAGTATCAAAAAAGCCTTCCTGATCTTTTCTAATTAAATCCTGTATATAAGAATTAATAGACATCCCTTTTTGGTTTGCAAGAACTTTAATCGTATTCTTCATACCCTTTGGTACCGCAAGATGTATTCTTTCATAGTGTTCATTATAGAATTGTTGTTTGTACTTGTTTTTATTCATAAGTATCACCTGCTTAAATTTTATTTATGGCTTCAAGCTTATAAGGTAGGTCAATATGTGTATAAACAGCTCTGGTCACATTCTGTCCCTTATGCCCCACAATTTGTTGAAGAATGCGTTCATCCACACAAACTTCTGTTAAAAGACTAATGCACGTATGTCTTGCATCATGTGGTCGGTGTCCTTTATAAGTTGGTTTCTTTTTATCTTCAACAGGTACTAATTGACCCATATTTAATTGAACCATTACAGGAACCCAATAGGAATCATAATAATTACGATAAGTAAAATGTTTTTCACTTGGGGAGCAGATTAAATAATCACTATTTTTTTTCATCCAATATTCAAATAAAGGAACAATCTTTTCTGCAATTGGAACTTCTCTAATACCGGTAGCAGTCTTAGATTCTTTCACAAAAAACCATCTTTCTTCAAGATGAATATCTTCTTTCTTTAAGTCTAGTAATTCGCCTATTCTAAGTCCTGTATATATTAGAATTAAAACAACTGAAACATACTCATTGGAATCCTTAGCATCCCAAATGGCTTTAATTTGCTTTTTGCTAAAAGGTTTTCTATTAAAAGCATTAGGATTACCAGCTGATTTAATATCTATGTATTTTATCAATTCTCTTTTTTCAGGCGGTAAATATTCGTGTATTACGGCATAATCATACATAAGACCTAGTAGGACCTTATATTTTCTTAAGGTAGGATAGTTTTTACCTGATTTGTCAGCTATTTGTTGTAAGTGATCTAGCTTAATATCAGTTAGTACCATATTTTCAATATCTGAGCATAGTTTAAATGCTGCTTTATATCCTTTCACATTTGATTCTGACACCGTTGGAAAATGTTTTTCTGACCACTTTTCATACAATGTTTTAAAAGTCAATCTTCCAACAGTTAAATCATAAGGATTTTCGTTATAATCCGCCAGGGCTTGTAAGGCTTCTTTCTGCGTAGCATAATAACCTAAATTACCATAAATTTGTTTAGCCTTTCCATCAACTAAACATCGTTGTAAAGTAATTCTGACTCTCCAAGGTTTTCGCCTTTTTCCTGAAAGCTTATGTACGCTTCCGTATCCATTAGGTAATCTCATATTGTATTCCTTTCTCCCTAAAAAAGGGTATAAAAATAACACCCAGCATTTGACCGGATGCTCCAGAAATGATACAATACAACTTGTCTAGGGTGGTATTTATATCACTTGTGGAGCTGGTCGTTAGCGGCTGGCTCTTTTATTTTAGATTCTAAACCCTTCGATTTCGAGGGGGTTGAATGTTGACTAAATATTAACTAAGTATTGACTAAACGTTGACTAAATGCTTCGATTTGATATAATATACTTAACAAGAGAACCGAAAGCTAGATTGAGCCTAGCTTCTGGTTGTGATAGTAAGTTAAGAAGTAACGTCTACCTTTACCAGAGAGAGGACGTTACTTTTTTGCATTAATGATAGCTAATACAAGAGTTATAACAGCGCAAAGCATAATTACAAATTCGAATAAATCTCCATATGTAACCATTGGCATCAGCTCCTTTCGTAGAATACAGAAGCCAGCCAACCGCCCCTTCGGTTCCCCTGGTAAGCATATTATATTTTCAAAGTACTTTTAGTTAGTCTTTTTTCTTATGTCAAAAATTCTTAATCACACCAACTGAATTATATCCAAACTCAACGATGTAATTTAAAGCTTTCCTCGTAACTCAACAACTTTACCTATAATACGTACAGGCTTTTCCAAAATTTCGTTATTGGAGAAATACATAGGTTCATAGTTTGGATTGTTAGATAAAAGAGCAATACCATCATTGTATTTTTTTAAACGTTTACAGGTGGCTTCATCACCATTAACTGTAGCAATAACTATATCACCATCTTCTGCATCAGATTGCTGGCGAACGATTACTACATCATTTTCACACATTCTTGGTTCCATTGAATTTCCTTTTAATTTTAAACCAAAAAAAGAACCTGTTTTAGATAACTCTTCAGTAATTTCTTCTGTATCAATAATTTCTTCAATAGCTTCTACTGGAATGCCTGCAGCAACACGTCCAAGGACTGGTATTTTAATACCATGCGTTCTATTATTATCGCTATCAACAATTTTATCATCAAACCAATAAGAAATTTCAACATTAAAAATACTGGAAAATAATAATAATTTACTCTGTGGTAAGTCAACTAATCCTTTTTCTATTTTAGATATAGCAGTTTTGTCTTTATATCCAGTTTTTAATGCTAGTTCAGTTTGAGATAAATGATGTTGTTGTCTTAATGTTTTAATTTTTAATCCAATTAATTCTTGTATACCCATATAAATCACCTCTCATAATAGAAGTTTATCATACAAAAGAATTAAATTCAACTTTTTTGTGAAAAATAGTTGACACATATTCAACTAAGTGATAATATATACGTAGGTTGAATAAAATTCAACTAAATAAGAAAGAAAGGAGAAGAACCTTGAAGATATTTAATAATATTGATGAGGAAACAAAAAAGTCTATCAGAGATAGAATTGCAAACGCTCTGATAGACCTGATAGTAGGAATTATCCTAATAATTCTTCAAAGGCTGTTCTAATCAGCCGGCAGGGGCGAAAGCCCTTGCTTAAACAAATATTATCATATCTAAAAGGAAAAGTAAATATGATTAAATTTTTAGGAATGTACTTCATATTTATTGGCTTGGTTAAATTGTTATACGTATTTTATTTGAAGTACAAAGGCAAGCTGACCTAACGGCTAAACGGGGAATGAACAGAGTGGGAGCATCTATTATAACTCTCCTTATATAGATGCTCCCTATTAAAAGAAAGGAGACGATAAAGTGACAGACAGTGAAGCATTAAGTAAAGCTATAGAAAATTCAGGATTGAAACTTACATTTATAGCTAATAAATTAGAATTAAGTAGAGAGGGATTTTACAAAAAGCTTAATAATCAAACAGAATTTAAAGCAAGTGAAATCGTTAAACTTCAAGATATTCTTAATTTATCAAATAAGGAAAGGGATAAAATTTTTTTTACAAACAAAGTTGAATAAAAATCAACCACAAAGAGGAGAAACAAATGGATTTAACAGAATTGTTAAACAAAACGCTTGAATTATTGAATGTAAAAAACGCAAATGAAATAACCGAAAAATTATTTGATGTTGTTAAAGATAACAGAAACGACATATACGAAAAATTTTCGGAATTAGTTTCCAATGATTTATCAAAAGACTGGCTTCAACAAATATATCAATATTATTTGGCAGACAGAAAAGAAAAAAAGCAGGATTATACACCAGTTTCATTGGCAAGGTTAACAGGAATGCTTGCAGGAGAAAGTGAACAAGTAATTGATATGTGTGCAGGAAGTGGGGCTTTGACAATTCAAATGTGGAATCTAAATCATAATGCCAAATTTGAATTATATGAATTAGATGAAAATGTTATTCCATTTCTGTTATTCAATATGGCAGTTAGAAACATTGAATGTATTGTGTATCACGCAGACATATTAAGCGAGGAAATTTTTAACACATTCAAGATAAGAAAAGGAATAAGATTTGGGAAATTGGAGGTAGTAAATGAAAGCGTTGATATCGAATCCACCATTTAATTTAAAATGGGAAAGTCCACCATTTGCACAAATTCAACCAAGATTTGCAGAGTTTGACGTGCCACCAGATAGTAATGCAAATTTCGCATTTGTTTTGTCGGGTGTGCAAAAAGCAGATAAATGTGTGTTTATTCTTCCACAATCAGTTTTACAGTCAAAAGAAGAAAAGGAAATACGCAAACAGCTAATCTGTAAAAATTACGTTGAAGCAGTTATAGTGTGCCCCGACAGTATGTTTGAAGCTACAGGAGTTGGAACGTGTATTTTGGTATTAAACAAGCACAAGGCAACAGCAACAGTTGAATTTATTGACTTAAAAGAAAAATATCAAATAGAAGAGCGTGAGCAAAGAGGACAGTATGGTGGCAAGGCTCATACAAATAGAGTTTATAAAAAGCAATACAAGGTTTTTTCAGAGGAGACAATAATTGAAGCTTTACAGTGGATATCTGAGAGAGCGAGCATTCCGGGATATTGTAAAAGTGTACCAATTAAAGAAATAGAAGAAAATGAGTATACCTTATTGGCTGGACATTACATAGAGATTGTTTATGAAGAAAATGTTCATAGGAGTTATGAAGAAATAACAAAAGACATTAACAGAATAGTCAAAGAAAAGAATGCGTGCAAATTGACAATAAATGAAAGTTTGGCTAAATCAATGGGATTTGATGTTGCTTTATATAAAAAAGATGCTGAAGACAACAAGGAATTTAATGAAATATTGAAAAAATTAGGAGCAGAACCAATCATTAAACACAATTATTTTGCTACATCAAAAAATAAAAATGAAATAAAGTTTGAAAATGCAAGTAAGGAAATTTTGTCTAGCGTTTTAATAATGATATTAAATAGTTGGAAGCAACACATCTACTATTTAAATCAAGAAGAAAATCGGTATTTGTCAGAATTAAGAGATGCGTTATTACCAGATTTAATGAGTGGAAAAATAAATTTGTGAAGAAATAATTAGCCGAAAAACGTTGACAAACCTCGTGCTTTACAGCACAAGGAAAACCTCGAAAAAAGAAGTATCATTATGGTATCAAAACGAAAGGAGCAAAGGAATGATACAGACAACCATTAGGATACCAAAGGAGTTACACCAGAAATTAAAAGAGCTGGCGAAGAAAAAAGGATTAACAATTAATGCTCTGATAGTTCAGACATTATGGAAGTTATAGGAGGTGTGAATATGGGGGAAAGAATGACAGTAAAGGAAGCTGCAGCATTATTAGAATGCTCTCAGGAAACAATAAGGCTGGGATTGATTGCAAATGTGTATAAATTTGGTTATGCGGTTAAGACTTCATCAAAATATACATACGTCATTATGAGAAATAAATTTTATGAAGAAACCGGCATAGAAAGGGGTGATTGAATTGGTGGACATAATCAAAACAATTAGTAAATAACAGGAGGATAAAAAGAAACAATGGAAACAAACAAAAGACTTGAAGTGAAAGAAGTTAAAAGAAAAGAGCCTGAATGTACTGCAATACGTTCAAGCTCATATAAAAACAAACCACTTAAAGATTACCACATTATCGCTGAAAAGTACAGAGTACTTAACGGATTCAAGAACTTGGTAATAGGAGTAATTACAGGAGCAGTGATGTTAGTCAATGGCTGGATTGAGGTAGACAGCAAGGCAGGGCAGTTACTTGTGGCTCTGGGAATGGTGATACTGGTTACATTATTAATGCACTGTACAGATGAAATTCTTAATGAACAGGTTGATTAGAAATGGTTACAAGAAAGAAATTTGCAAGTAAACCTGAATGGCTTCTTGCAAGAAAGGGAAAGATAGGTGGTTCTGATGCAGCAGCAGTGTTGGGACTTAATCCCTACAAGAACAATGTGGAGTTTTGGAATGAAATGGTTGGAATAACCAAGCCAAGAGACATATCAAATGAACCGTATGTAATATATGGAAGCAGGGCAGAGGAACACATAAGAGCAATATTTGCATTGGACCACCCGGAATACAAGGTTGAATACTTTGGTGATAACATGCTTCTCAATGACAAGTATCCGTTTGCTCACGCATCACTTGATGGAGAACTGACAGAACTTGAAACCGGGAGGAAGGGCATATTTGAATGCAAGACCAGTGAGCTTTTTGGTTCAATGTACAAGGAAAAATGGGATGGTGAACACATCCCGGACAATTATTACATACAGGTGCTTCATTACCTGATGGTGACGGAATATGAGTTTGTCGAACTCAGGGCACAGATAAAGAGTGTGTGGAATAAGAGCATAAGACTAATCACAAAGGATTATCACATTGAAAGGGCAGATGTTGAGGAGGACATTGAAATAATAAAAAGGTCAGAAAGGGAGTTCATGGAGCTTGTGAAAAAAAGAAAAAAGCCGGCTCTCATTCTGCCGGAAATTTAAAACAGGAGGAATACCAAAAAGATGGAATTAAAAATTTACAATCCAACAATGGATAATGCACTAAAGCACATTGATTGGAACTTTGAGGAATTAAAAAAGGAAGTTACTGAAAAGGCAAACGTGTACAAGTCATTGGTGTACACGGATGAAAACATAAAGGAAGCAAAGGCTGACAGGGCAACACTTAATAAGTTCAGCAAGGCATTGAATGACGGAAAGAAAGATGTCAAGAAGATGATGCTTGAACCATACAGTGTGTTTGAAGGCCAGGTAAAGGAACTGATTGCAATTGTAGATGAGGCAAATGCCAACATTGACAGTCAGGTAAAGGCTTATGACCAGAAGAAAAGGGAAGAGAAGCTTATAAAGGTTGAGGAGATATATGACAGGACCTTTGCAAGTGCCGAAGAGTTGAAGGAGATACTCACATTCAAACGTGTTTTCAAGGAAAGTTATCTGAATGTGACAACAACATTAAAGTCAATAACCAATGATATGGAGCATATGAGAGACAGTGTAAGACACGACTTGGAAGTCATTAATGCTGAAACCGGTGAATATCAGTTTGAAATGAAACAGAAATACATTGAAACCCTCAACATTACAGAAGCATTGATGGTTAAACAGACATACGAGGAAAATGCAAGAAGAAAAGCCGAGTATGAGGCAAGAAGAAAGGCAGAACTTGAGGAAAGACAGGCAAGAGAAAAGGCAGAAGCCGAAAAACTTGCAGAGGCAGGAAAGAAGGAACCGGAGCAGAAGCAGGAAAGTGTTTCACAGACTGTTGAGGAAGAGGCACAGGAAGAAAGAACAGAAGAAAATCAGGAAGAGAAAACACACACAATAGTAATCAGGGTGTGTGGAACAGGAAACCAGCTCAATGCATTGGGTGAGTTCCTTACGAAAAACAACATTAAATATGAGCAGATACAGTAGGAGGAAATGAAATGGCAGTATCAAACAGTTTGGCAAAAAGACAAGAAACAAGTTTTACGGCATATTTGAAAAATGATGCGGTAAAGAATCAGATTAATGAGGTTGTTGGTGGAAAGAACGGAAAGAGATTCATTAGTTCAATAGTAAGTGCGGTTGGAAACAATCCAACATTACAGGAATGTCAAAATTCATCAATAGTAAGTGCAGCATTGCTTGGAGAGAGTCTTAATCTATCTCCAAGTCCACAGCTTGGACAGTATTACATGGTTCCGTTCAAGGATAACAAAACAGGAACAAAGGTGGCACAGTTCCAGCTTGGATACAAGGGCTACATTCAGCTGGCAATCAGATCAGGACAGTACAAGAAGTTAAATGTGCTGGCAATTAAGAAAGGTGAGTTAATCAGATTCGATCCACTTAATGAAGACATAGAAGTAAATCTCATTTCAGATGAAAATGAGAGAGAAAAGGCAGAAACAATTGGCTATTATGCAATGTTTGAGTATGTCAATGGATTCAGGAAGGCAATGTACTGGTCAAAGGAAAAGATGAAGGCTCACGCAGTGAAGTATTCACAGGGATATGCATCAGACTTGAAGAAGGGAACGAAGTGGACCTTCTGGAGCAAGGACTTTGACGGAATGGCATACAAGACAATGTTGAGACAAATCATAAGCAAGTGGGGAATAATGAGCATTGACCTACAGACAGCACTTGACAGCGACATGACAGTAATTAATGAGGATGGAACACATACATATGTGGAAACAACACCTGTTGAGCAGTCAGAAGATGAAACTTATGAGGAAGTAGTGGAGCAGACAGCAGAACAGACAGTTGAGGAAACAGAGAGTGTTCCAGAAGAAAAGAAAAACAATGAGGAACCGGCTGAAAACAAGGTTCAGACAGAATCAAAGCCATTCTTCAATTATTAAAAAACAGACAGTCATAAATCAAAATATATATCACAAAATTGTAAGACCTGTCACCTGAATGGTGGCAGGCAGAAAGGAGACGTGACAATGAACATTTCAGATTACATCCCTTTCGGAAAGGACAATGCGATTTCAAGAAAAAAGCTAGAGAAGGTGACAGGATTGTCAGACAGAGACATAAGGGAAGAAATTGCAATGGCCAGAAGAAACACGGTAATACTTAATCTATCCAATGGACAAGGGTATTTTCAACCAATAGAGGGCGAGGAAGATGAACTTGTCATTAAGTATTACAAACAGGAAAGCAGCAGATTAAAGAGAATAGGTTGGTCGTTGCTGGCAACAAGGAAAAGAGTAAGGGAGATACAGAATGGCAGTTAATGCAAGGCAGAAGGGGGCAAGGTTTGAAAGACAACTTGCCGGGCATCTAAGGGAATACGGATACAGAACCAGAAGAGGCCAGCAGTATTGTGGGGCAAATGGTGATGCAGACGTTGTGGGACTTCCGGGAATACATATAGAAGCAAAACATCAGGAAAAAATGCACTTGTATGACTGGATGGAGCAGGCAAGAAGAGATTCAAGGCAGGATGAACTTCCGGCAGTGTTTCACAAGAAAAACAATGCAGACATCCTGGTGACAATGACACTTGATGATTGGATGCAGATATATAGGGAATATGAAGCAGGAAACTACATTAAGATGGGAGAAACAAATGGGAAGACCTATAAAGGCAGGACTTAGTTATTTCCCGAAAGATGTTGATTATTATGAGGACTTTAAAATAATGGATCTGATGAATGAATATGGTCCATTGGGTCAAACCATTTACGACATAGTCATTTCGATGGTTTACCGAGAGGGTTACTTTCTTGAGTTTAAAAACTTTGAACAGCTCAAGAAGAACCTTCCGGTTAAAATCATCAAGACAATCGGTAACAGATGGGTTAACAAAAAAGACTTTGTGTTACAAGTTATTCTCTCTTGTGCGGACATAGGTCTGTTTGATCATGACCTCCTGATGCAAGGAGTTATAACCTCTGTTGGAATTCAGCGACGCTACGATACAGTGACTGTTAGGAACAAAGTCCAGAAAACAAGGTACAGGTTGATTGATGAAAAAGGTCAACCCTTATTAAATGAACCATTAAAACCGATAAATGTAACAGAAACAAGTGTAAATGTAACAGAAACCAACATAAATGATGCGGAAATACAACAAAAGAAAATAAAAGAAAACAAAAGTAAAGAAAATATAAAGTATTTTTCCAACGAAAACCTTAATGACGTGTTTAGGCAATTTCTGGAACTTAGGGAACAAAAGGGAAGACAGATTGTTGGCTATCAGATACAGACATTGATTGAGAGACTTGAACAGGTGGCAGACACGGACGAGGAGAAAATACAGGCAGTCAAGAATGCCATAGCAGGTGATTGGAGTAATTTTTATCCTGTAAAGAAAGAGCAACAAAACAAGAAGACATTTAATGACCAAAGGCAATATGACTATCAGGCATTGGAAAGACGACTTATTGAAAACAGAGACAAGAGGAGGAAACAACAAAATGAAAGTTAAGGACATAGAAGTTCGCTTAGAGGAATTGGACAGAATGGAATCGCAGATTTTATTTTCAGTTTCAATCTTATCAGCAGATGATCACGTAAGATTGGCAAGAATCAAGGAAGAGAGAGCAGAGCTTAAGGCGAAGCTGGAGGAATTGAATGAGAAAAAAGACAAGTAAGGAATTTGGCTGCATTTTAACACACGAACAGGAAGAGTTCATAAATGACGGAAGACCAAGAGGCAATGCACTAAAGATTTTTAGGGCAAAAGCTTATGGCAATGGAGGAAATAAGGATGGCAAGAATGTCAAAAGAGGAACAGGCAAGACGTGAGGGTATGGCATATGCCCTGAGGTTTGCAAGAGAAAAGGGATTGGATGCCTTGGAAGCAGACCTGAAAATGAGAAATGCCATTGACCTACCTTTAAGGGTATCAAAGGCAGACTTAGACAAATTCAGTGACAATGTTAAGTACAATACAGTACTGTATGTAAAAATCCTAATGGCTGTAACAATGCATGATGAATTTGGTTTTGGTAACAAAAGAATAAAGCAGATGTTTGAGAGATTCGACAACAAGGCTGAATGCATTGCAGAGGATTACAGCACATGGGAAGAGCAGATAAGCATAATTGCAGAAGAATGTGGAATAGACATGGACAGCGAAAGAAGAGACTTAAGAACAGTGATTAAATAAATTAATTTAAAGGCAAAGGAGTAAATAACCAATGAAGAATACACTATCAGATTTGAACAACTATTTGTTTGAAGCAATTGAAAGAATAAATGATGATGAGCTGTCAATGGAAGAACTTGATAAGGAAATCAAGAGAAGTGAATCGGTCAACAAGATTGCCAAGACAATCATTGATAATGGAAACCTGGCATTGCAGGCGAAAAAGCACTTTGATGAATACGGAAGCGGTGAGGATGTTGAAATCCCATTGCTTGGAATAACAAACAAATGAATGGAGAGCTGTAAGTAATGCATGGAATGAAATACACGGATGAAATGAAGCAATTCATTCTGGATAATTACAAGGGAAGATATAACCAGGAGCTTGCGGATTTGTTTAATCAGAAATTCAATACCAACGTAACAAGTAGAACGATTAAATCCTACAAGGCAAACAATAAATTAAATTCAGGATTAAGTGGTAAGTTCAGAAAGGGGCAGACACCACACAACAAGGGCAAGAAAATGCCAAAGGAAGTCTATGAAAAAGTAAAACACACAATGTTTGCAAATGGCAACGTTCCACCAAACCACAGACCTGTTGGAAGTGAAAGAATTTCAAAAGACGGATACATAGAGGTTAAGGTTGCAGAGCCTAACAAGTGGAGATTAAAGCAGAGAGTTGTGTATGAAGAAGCTAAGGGAAAAATCCCCGAAGGCTGCACAATAATATTCCTTGATGGAAATAAGAGAAATTTCGACATCGACAATTTAAGGTGCATAACCCGGTCGGAACTACTATATCTCAACTGCAACGGGTTGAACAATTCAAATGAGATTACGGAAACTGGGATTCTAATGGCAAGGTTAGACAGAGCCAAGAACAAAAAGAAACAGGAACTAAAGGACAAAAATGTTAAGAAATGTTAAGGAGTGAGAGAATGTTAAATATCGAAAAGTATAAAGAAGAATTGGAGAATATTGGAGTGCTTAACCCTACTGAACTGGCAGTTATAGATGGAAAGCCATGTATGTGTCAGGAAGCTGAGTGTAATATGTGCGAGTTGCGTAGCGCAGAAATCGGTTGCTTTTATAGAACAGATAATTGGCTATTCTCCGAATACGAAGAACCAAAAGTTGATTGGTCGAAAGTCAAGGTTGATACACCTATATTGGTTAAAGACATCTTAAAATCAGAATGGATTAAAAGGTATTTTGCTAAATATGAAAATGGAAGGGTGTATGTTTGGAAAGAGGGAAAAACATCTTGGAGTGCTGTAAACGAACATGACGTAAATTCTTGGAATTATGCAAAGTTAGCAGAAAGTGAGGAATAAATATGGATGATTTATTATCAATTTTAATTGATGCTTTTAAGAGAGAGTATGGCGAAGATGAAAAAATCAATGATGGTGACATAGTAGTTTTCGAACTAAATGACTGCACAGTTATATTGTCACTTGAAGATGCAAAATTAAAGACGGAAATTATAGGCGATAAACCTATAAAAGTAAATTATACAACAGGTTATTTCGAATAATTCAAATAAAAAAGGAGCAGGAAGATGGAAGATAGATTAAAAGAATTAAAACGTGAATTATGGAGTAATGTTGAAACAGCATTTAATGATGAATATGTAGATTATTATGTAGCAGAAGAATTTTGTGAAAAGGCATATAAAAAAGCAATTGATGATATGTTTGCTAAAATTAAAAAGAATAAGACTATTTTATTAAATGATAATGGGCAGACAAATTATCATGAATATGCAATATCTATTACAAAAATTGAAGAAATCGTAAAGGAACTAAAAGGAGAATATTATGACATATAGAGAACAGCTAGTAATTTTGTTACAGAGATGTGGATTAAGAGGGTTAGAAACTCGCGGAAAGTTAGCTGATTTAGTATCAAACAGTTCTATCAAACCTAAGGACTGTATTGTTTTACATGCACCTGAAGATGCAGAATGGGATGATGAAATGGCCAAGCAAACTACCGAGATTTAAAGATAATCAGAAAGGAAATAATACAATTATGAAGTTAGCAAGTTTAGAAAAAATTAAAAATTATATTCAGACACAAATTAATCCTTATGGCGAACCTTTTAAAGGAACGATAACATATGTTGCATACATATGCATTTGAAAAGGAGCAGGAAGATGAATAGGAAAGCGACAACAATGTTCCTAACTGATTTATTAGAAGAGAGTTTGCAGGACAGAAAATATTATGCCAAAGAGGTTACGCTAGATTATGGAACAGCTCATCCGAAAAGAGTTGATTTAATACAATTTATTCCAGCAGGTGTTACTTGTGTGAGTGATATTGAGAAAGGAGAATTTATTTGTTATGAAATTAAATCGTGTGTGAATGATGTATATAGCGGTAATGGATTAAGATTTTATGGAGAACAAAACTATATAGTCACAACAATGGAAACGTACAAGGAATTAATGGACGATTTAAGAGAGGATAAGTTTTGGAAGTATCTTAAAGAAAATTATCCAGAAAGTAACAATAACGTGGGGATTATGGTGCCAATACCTACTCATATTAACTTAAAAGATGCGCGAGAAATATATGAAGAATTTAAAAATCCAACACCTCTGGAAGCAGATACGAGTTGGAAATTATATAAAATAATACCAAGCAGACAGTCATCAAGAAAACGTTCAATGAACGAATTGTTATTCTGTATGTTGCGTTCTAAACATAGAAATTAGCAAAGAAGGAGAGTGAACAGGATGCGATTAATAGATGCAGATAAATTAATTTTACATTTAAATGATTTTATGTTACAGCAAAGCCCTATTGATGTGCAAGATATTGAAAGCATAAAAGTAAGTGCAGTAATTAAAGATTGCATAAAAGCAGTAGATGAACAGCCAACAGCCTATGACGTGGATAAGGTGGTGGAAGAGTTGGATGCATACATTACCAAACTTGTTGGTAAAAATTCAGCATTATATCAGACTATTATAGGTATAGTAAAGGCAGGTGGAATAGATGCTTGATAGTACAACAGTAAATAGATTTAACTATAACATTAATGCAGTAAGCGGGACTTTGAGAAAGTCACATCCTAAAAGCAAGATAACCATAAGAGGGTTGTTAGACAAGCCATATATTTTTAATGATGAAAAACCTAGATTATTCCAATATGATAATACAGAAATCGTAGTTCTTCAAGTGATGCTTATTGGAGATAACAAGGCAATTGTAGAATATGTTAACAAAAATGATTTTGAAAAGGAGAACGAATAGAATGACAAGTTACGAATTTGAGAAGGCTGCAAAGAATGCGGTGATTAAAGTATTAAACGAAAATATTAACATTAGCGAATTAGACCTAGTGTGGTTTGCACACGAATTAGGTTATAAGAAGTGTACTATTTGGGGACAGCCAATGGGTGACAGATACGCAGAAGTTACATACAACAGAGCAAAGGATGAAATATATGTTGATATTTATAAAAAGATTAGCAATACAAAAATTCCAAGAGAAGAATTTGATATGGAAGCGTGGTGATTAGGATGCGATTAATAGATGCAGATAAAACAATAGAAGAATACACGCAAATATTTGTTGAAAAATTTGGAATTGAAGGCGGTGAAATGTTTAAAGGAGTAATCAAACAGATGCCAACAGCCTACGATATAGATGAAGTGATAGCGCTGTTTGATGAAAAGCTAGAAGAATTAGACAGGCAGGAAGAAAGATATTACGCAAAGGGAAATCCCAAAAATGCCGCCGAATTTTCGAAAAAAATATCAACGGTGTTTGACGATAAAATGATAGTAAAACGAGGCATCAACAGAAATTAAAGACTATGTTGCATTTAGAAACGAATTGAAAATAAAAGGCAGGTGATTAGATGGCATGCATATTCGGAATTGAAGCACCCTGCGACGAGTGTAGAATGTGCGAGAACGTACAAGCTGGAAACAGCGAAGAAGAATAAAAGTAGTAGAGAGTACATTGACAATTGAATATTGGTAGGTGGAATGATATAATTTATGAAAAAATTTAAATGTGAGGTGATATAGGTGTATACACATAAAAAAGCTATGATAACAAGCTTGATATTAATGTTAGTGTGTGGAATATTTGCATTAGCGTTAGAATTTAGCTGTGAAGAAGTATATATCAAACATAAAGATTTCATAGTTAATTTAATGTTAGGAATTTTTGCAAGTAGTTTAGTGACATTAGTAGTATCTTATTTGTCATATAAAGAAATATGGAGTGAAAGCTTGGCTGACTATATTCTTATTGCAGATGAGTTGTTTTACAAAAACGCATTTTTTCATAGATATCTTATAGGCATTATGAAGAAAGGAAATATTTCACTAGAAGAATGTGTAAGTGATGAATTATTAGACAAAATACAGAAAATTCAATTGGAATTAAGAAGGCTAGATACAACAATAAGAAAAATTTCAATTATAAAAATACCATTTTTTAAGGGAAAAAGACGAGAAATATTTGATGAAATTATGGAACATTATAGTATTGCATCAGAATATAGTAGCGTACTTTCGCAAGTTGAAAAATATATTTTGTATGTAAGAGCCAATGAAGAAGGAGGCTGGCTTAAGATTGTTAATGAGTTTTATCTCCAATTTCAAAGAATGATAAATTATTTAGATGAAGGAGATAACACATTGTACTCAGCACATGGTGATTTGCGACAAGAATATTTTTCTTATTATAAAATTGAAGAATAAGAAAACAGACCAACTACCAATATTCGGTGGTTGATTTTTTTATGCAGAAAAATAGAGAAAGGATTGGTAAAGTGACAGAAGTAAATAAAGCTAAAGAGTATCTGCTACAGGTTAGTCGGGCAGAGCACAGAATAAAAAGACTAAAAGAAGAGATTCTGACGTTACAGGAATTAGTTACAAGTACAAGTGCAATCAGCCAAGGGGAAAGGGTAATATCTTCAACGTCACAAGACAAGATGGCAGATACAATTTGTACTATTGAGGAAAAGATAGAAGAATGGAACATAGAGGTTCGCACACTGGTTGAGGTAAGAGCCGAGGTTATGGCAGTAATTTCCAAGGTAAGCAATGAGGTATGCAGAGAAATACTGTATAAGCGATATTGTCAATCTAAAAAATGGGAAGAAATAGCAATAGAAATGGATATGTCATATAGGCACACTACTAGATTGCACGGAATGGGATTACAGGAAATAGAAAAATTAATGAATGTGTCCTTGAATGTCCCTATGAACATAGATTATCATTAGAATGTGATAAATGAGTAAAGCAGAGAAAAAATTTTTGTTTATCTGAATGAAACCCTCTAAAAGTATTTATGGTAAAACATCTTAAGGCAGTCGAAAGGCTGTCTTTTTTCGTGGGGAAATAGGAGAAAAATGCAGGATAAAAAAGTAAATATATTAGGATCAGAATACACAATTAAATACGATGTTCCAGATGAGCAAATGCCTGAAGGTTCAGACGGCATTATGGATTATTCAATAAAAACAATTAAAATTGCAGAATTGGTACAAGAGAAAGATTCAGTAAGAGATTTGCAGTTATACATGAAACAGGTAGTTAGACACGAAATAATACATGCGTTTTTATATGAATCAGGATTATGGAGTAACAGTAATTCGTCAGATTGTTGGGCACTGAACGAAGAAATGGTGGATTGGTTTGCTATTCAATTTCCTAAAATATTTGATGCTTTTAAAGAAGCAGAGTGCTTATAAAATAAATTCGGTAAGAAAGGAGCGGTTGCAGTGACTGACAGACAAGTTATATTTGCAAATGAATATTTAATTGATCTGAATGGAACAAGGGCGTATAAGGAAGCATATCCACACGTCAAAAATGATAATACAGCAGCAGCGGCACGTCTTATGAATGTTCCGGAGATTAAGGAATACATAGATGAAAGAATTAAGGACAGGTTGGAAAGAATTGAGGTTACGCAAGATGATGTGATTCAGGAGCTTGCAGCAGTTGCCTTTGCCAATGGTTCTGAATATGCCAAGGTTGTGACTAAGCCGGTGATGATGAAGACACCGGATGGTGATTATGTTCCGGCATTGGATAGTGAAGGAAATCAAATGTATTATCAGGCAGTTGAGATTACTGAAACTGATGAGCTTTCAAGAAGACAGATTAAGGCTATTTCAGGTATTAAGCAGGGTAAGAATGGAATAGAGCTGACTACCTATGACAAGGTAAAGGCTTTGGAACTGTTGGGAAGACATTTAGGAATGTTTAAGGATAAGGTTGAGGTGTCAGGAAATGTTAATAATCCTTTTGAGGGATTAAGTACTGAACAACTGCTTAGATTGGCAGGTGAGGACCTTGAATCTGAATAAGAATTTAATAAAGCTTTATGCAAGGGTAGAGCTGGCAAGAAGAAATTTTTGGCAGTACTGCAAATTAAAGGCTCCTGACTTCTACAAGGAAGACAGGGGCTTTTTACGTGACTTCTGTAATGAGTTACAGCAGTTCATAAAATCAGATGATGAAGTAATGGTTGTTAATATGCCGCCAAGACATGGAAAGTCCAGAACAGTTGGTAATTTTGTTGAATGGGTTCTTGGAAATGACCAAACACAGAAGATTATGACAGGCTCATACAATGAAACATTGTCTACAACGTTTTCAAAGGGCGTGAGAAACACGATTCTTGAAACAAAGGCAGATGAAAACAAGGCTGTTTATTCAGATGTGTTCCCGGGGGTAACCATTAAACGTGGTGATGGTGCAATGAATATGTGGTCACTTGAAAATGGCTATAACAATTATTTGGCAACATCCCCAACAGGAACGGCAACAGGTTTTGGTGCAACGTTAATGATTATTGATGACTTGATTAAGTCAGCACTGGAAGCTAATAATGCAAATATTCTGGATAATCATTGGACCTGGTTTACGGACACAATGATGTCAAGACTTGAAGAGGGTGGCAAGATTATCATTGTAATGACAAGATGGCATAGTTTGGATTTGGCTGGCAGGGCATTGGAACACTTTAAGAGCATAGGCGTAAAGGTAAGGCATATATGCTATAAGGCTGTTAAGAAAGATGGAACAATGCTTTGTCCTGAAATTTTGTCAAAAAGATCATACGAAAATAAAAAGATGTCAATGGGAATAGATATTGCAGAAGCGAACTATCAGCAGAATCCTATTGACATAAAGGGCAGAATGTACACTTCATTTAAGACGTACAAAAAAATGCCACAATTTAAGCAGATTAGAAATTATACAGATACCGCAGATGAAGGTAAGGATTACTTATGCAGTATTAACTACGGAGTAACATTTGACAATGAAGCGTACGTACTTGATGTTATATATACGCAGGAACCAATGGAAGTTACAGAGCCGTTAACAGCTAAGCTGTTATTTGATGGAAATGTAAATATTGCAAGAATCGAATCAAATAATGGTGGTAGAGGATTTGCCAGAAGTGTTAAGAGAATACTTCAGGATGAATTAAAAAGTAACAAGACAGTTATTAAGTGGTTTACACAGCATAACAACAAGAATGCAAGAATTTTTTCAAATTCAGCGTGGGTAATGCAACACATATATTTTCCTGAAGACTGGAAGAACAGATGGTCTGATTATTATAAGGCAATGTCAAGGTATCAGAGAGAAGGAAAAAATGATCATGACGATGCACAGGATGCAACAACAGGAATTGCAGAGGATTGTGCTAAGAAGTCTGACGGATTATCAGTATTAAAGTAAAGAGGTGAAACAAGTGGATTTAGTTAGAATGAAGGAATTATTAAGTCAGTATATGCCGGGGCATGCAATATATATGGTTAAATGTGATATTGCTGACAGATATTACAGAAATCAGAGTGACGTGCTATATGGTCCTAAAAAGGAAGATGAAGAAGGTCATCCGTTGAGAAATGCAGACAACAGAATACCCCGCAACTTTCACGGATTGATAGTTAACCAGAAAGCAGCTTATGCATTCACTACACCGCCTACGTTTGATGTTGGTAATTCAAAGGCTAATGCAGAAATATTAAATGCCTTAGGGGATGAATATAGAAAAGAGTGTATGGAGCTTTGTGTTAATGCAGCCAATGCAGGTGTTGCATGGATTCATTATTGGACAAATGAGCTAAATGAATTTGAGTGGGCAGTTATTGATAGCAAACAGATTGTTCCGATATGGAATAAGTCAGCAAAACAGAAGCTGATAGGAGCATTAAGAGTATATACACAGATAGATGAAGCAGATGGTAAAAACTACACAATATATGAATATTGGAACAAAGAGGAATGTCAGGTATACAGAAGACTTCAATCAGATTTAAATTATGACAACTTAACAGATTATGCAATATTTGAGAATCCGACAACAGGAGAACTCGTAAGTGAGTATAGTCACGGAATGGAGGAAATACCTTTCATTCCGTTTTTTAATAACAACATTAAGTCTTCTGACCTTGATAACATTAAGCCTTTGATTGATGTGTATGACAAGGTGTTTAGTGGCTTTATTAATGACCTTGAAGATGTTCAGGAGCTTATATTTGTTCTTTCCGGATATGGTGGAACAGATTTAAATGGATTCCTGCAGGATTTGAAGAAATACAAGGTTATAAAAATGGATTCAGATGAAGGTGCAGGTGTAAGTACTCTTAACATTGAGATTCCTATTGAAGCAAGAAATAGTGTTCTTGATGCCACAAGAAAGGCTATTTTCGAACAGGGGCAGGGATTTGATCCAAGACCTGAGAATTTTGGAAATCAGTCAGGAGAGGCTCTTAAGTTTATGTATTCATTATTGGAGATGAAAACAGGTTTAATGGAAACAGAGTTTCAGTTAGGTTTTGCCAAACTGGTAAGAGCAATCTGCAACTTTAAGAACATTAAGTGTGACAACATTGTTCAGACATGGACAAGAACCTGTATTAAGAATGAGCAGGAGCAGGCGGCAATATGTAAGGACAGTGTTGGAATCATTAGCCAGAAAACTATACTTAAGAATCATCCGTTTGTTGAGGACGTTGAAGCAGAACTTAAACAGCTAAAGAAGGAAAATGAAGAAAAAATACAGAACGCTGACATATATCAGCAGATGTTTACAAAAAAGTCAAATGAAGATGATGACAATGTTGATGATTCGGCTAAAGATGATGATAACTCAGTAGGTGGAGCAAATGAAGAATAGTGAATACTGGAAGAACAGGTTCGTTGAAATGGAGGAAGCAACACATCAGACTTCCTTAAAGAAGACAATGGATATTCAGGAGCAGTTTGATAAGTCTCAGAAGATAATCGAAGAAAAGATAAATGCCTGGTATCAGAGGTATGCGAATAACAATAACATATCTCTGTTGGAAGCAAGAAAGTCCCTTAATGACAAGGAATTAAAGGAACTTAAGTGGGATGTAGAGGAATACATAAAAAAGGGCAGGGAAAACGCTTTTTCAGGTGAATGGGTAAAGGAACTTGAAAATGCATCTGCCAAGGCTCACATAAGCAGGCTTGAAGCGTTGGAGTTACAGTGTAGACAGCAGGCAGAAACAGCTTTTGGAAACCTGAATGATGAAGTAAGTAAGCACATAAAGGATGTTTACAAGAATAGTTATTACAGAACAGCCTTTGAAATTCAAAAGGGTGTGGGCGTTGGTTCAAGTTTTGCAACTTTAAATGACAAGCTAATTGAAAAAGTGGTAAATAAGCCTTGGTTAGCTGATGGTAAGAATTTCAGTGACAGAATATGGGGCAACAAGACACAGCTTATAAATCAGTTACACACAAGTTTAAGCCAGATGTGTATTACAGGTGCAGGACCAGATAAGGCAATAAGTCAAATTGCAAGTAAGATGAATGTAAGCAAGGCTAATGCCGGAAGACTTGTAATGACTGAATCGGCTTATTTTAGTTCAACGGCTCAAAAGGAATGCTTTAAGAAGTTGGATGTTGAAAGATATGAGATTGTAGCTACATTGGACGGTCACACATCAGACATCTGCCAGGAAATGGATGGCAAAGTATTCAAGATGAGCGAATATGAAGAGGGTGTAACAGCTCCGCCATTTCACGTTAACTGTAGAAGCTGCACAGCACCTTATTTTGATGATGAATTTACCAAAGGTGAGCAAAGAGCTGCAAGAGATGAAGAGGGTGATACGTATTATGTTCCTGCGGATATGACGTATAAGGAATGGAAGAAAAAATATGTAAAATCAGAGCTTAGAGAAAGGTCACTTAGAACAAAACGTAGTTTCCAAAAAGGTGCAGGAAAGAAATATGAAGACAAGTATAATTATGGAGTTAATTGGAAAGTGGTAAAATCAAAAGAATACAGTGCAAAGTTTAGCAAAATATCAGATGATGAAAAAGTAACTAGTTTAATTGCAAAGAGAAGTAGAGATGCATTAAAAAACAGAGATGGAAAGAAAACGGAAGAACTTTATGCAATAAGTTTAACAACAGGAAAAGACGTTTCTTCAATAACGGATCAGCATATTCCTTTTGGTATCAACAGAACATTTAAATTTGATAAAGATGTTAAAAGGGCAGAAGATAACGATGAAAAAGTATTATTAATACATAATCATCCAAGAGGTTTGCCACCGAGTGTTTCTGATTTAAATGAATTACTAAATCACAAGAATGTTTCGGGAATTACAGTAGGAAGTAATGGAAGTATTTACTACTATTCAAAGCCTAACGATGAAATAAATGAAGAAGATTTTACTGTTGCAGAAAAACATTTTAAGCAGTATACTGATGATGTAGCAAGATATGAAAAAACTATGGAATTGTTAGCTAAAAGATATGAGTTTGTTTTTTTGAAATTATAGGAGGATAAATAATATGGATAAAGAAAGAATATGTGATGATAGACCAATAGAACCCAGTGAGGAAATTAAAAAAATGTCTGAGGAAGAGTTAGAGCAGGAATTTCAAAGAAGATTTGGAGATATTTGTGATGAGTAACACCATCTAGTCAAAAGGCTAGGTGGTATTTTTATACCCAAAAACAAGAAAGGACAAGTATGTACAAGGAAGAATTACAGGAACAGATCACAAGATGCAGGGAAATGCAGAGTAAATGTAGAATAGATGATATTGATACATTTATTAGGCTTAGTAACAGAATAGAGGAGTTGACAGGTAAAATTGATAAAACTGAAAAACAGTTAGTTGTTCCAGTGCAAAATGACGAAAATAAAATAGAAATGTTCTAAAATATAGTAAGTTTCTCTTTTATATGATAAAATATAGCAAAAGATTTATGGGAGGAAGAATATATGAGTGAAACTAAAACTAAGAAAGGACACGGCTGTCTTATTGGGATTATAATATTTATAATTTTTGTTGGTGCGATTACATTTGGAATTATTCAGACGATAAATCATCCGGAACTTTATGAAGAAAAAAGCAAAGTTGAAGAAGCAGTTGGATGTTCAAAAGAAGAGGCAGAATCAATTGAGGATGTTTTGAAAAAATGCGATATTACAGATTATCAGGATGTTAAAGCTGATGAGGGCCTTAATGGAGCGTGGAAGAAGAATGATAAAGGTTTCAGAATAGAAATTCAGGATGGAATGGAAGTGTTAATGTGGCTTAATAAAAACAACAAGGTTATAATTCTTAAGTATGGCGAAAATATGTTATACAAAAAGGGCAAGGCTAAAGCCAAATTAACAGATTATGTATTATCATCAGAAGAAGTGACCAAATGGGAAGTCGAATGTAAAAGTCAGGTTAAAGCAATGTTAAAATCACCAAGTTCAGCAAAATTTGGTGGATGGAAATATGGAAAAAATAAAAAGCAAATAATAGTTCAGGGATATGTTGATGCTGAAAATAGTTTTGGAGCAGAAATAAGAAGCCAATTTCAGTTTAAAATTAATAGAAAAACTGAAGCTATAACATCATTTATATTTGATGGACAAGAATTGATGCAGTAAAGAATTTAATAACGTTAATCAGAGAGCTTAGAAATAGGCTCTCTTTTTATATGCCTTTTTCTGTAGGCACTAAAGAACAGAAATACCTTGCCGAAGGTATATCGGTAGAATCCAATCACCAGTAGAACTGGAATAAAACATCTATGGAGGTAATAAAAATGGAATGGTTAAAGGAATTGCTTGAAAAAGCAAAAATTACAGATGGAAAACTTAATGTTGATGAAGTAATGGAGGCTGCAAAGAAAGAGTTTCCTAAGCACGCTGTACCAAAGAACGTGTTTAATGATAAATGCGAGGAATTGAAGACAGCTAATGCAACAATCACAACATTAAAGAAGGAAAATGGAGACAATGAGGAACTCCAGAATAAGATTAAGGATTATGAAGCAGAAATCGGAAATCTTAAGACTGCTGCGATTAATGCAACAAAGCAGTATGCATTAAAGGAACAGCTTACAAAGTCGGGAGTATTGGATCCTGATTATCTTATCTATAAGGCTGGTGGAATTGATAAGTTTACATTTGACAAGGACAACAATCCTATTGGTGTTGACGAATCAATTAAGGCTTACAGGGAAGATAAGACTATGGCACATCTGTTTAAGCAGAAAGCAGGATATGAACCTAGCAAGGGTGGAAGTCCTACAAAGAATCCTTTTGCCAAGGAAACATTTAACTTAACAGAGCAGGGCAAGCTGCTTAAGGAGAATCCGGCACAGGCCAAGGAAATGGCAGCAGCAGCCGGAATTACAATTTAATGAAAAATTTAGGAAAGGTAGGTATTAGAAATGCCAGGAACAACATTACAGGACGTAATTGTACCGGAGTTATTTACTCCATACGTATTAAACAGAACAATGGAATTATCAGCATTATTTAATAGTGGAATTGTTACAAACAATGCTGAATTTGATGCTTTGGCTTCTCAGGCATCACCATTAGTAACTATGCCATTCTTCGAGGATTTAACAGGAGAATCGGAGCAGGTAATTGAAGGAGCAGACCTTGAAGATAACAAAATTACTTCAAACAAGGATGTGGCAGCAGTATTAAGAAGAGCAAAAATGTGGAGCGCAACAGATTTATCAGCAGCACTTTCAGGAGCAGATCCAATGAAAGCAATCGGTGATTTGGTGGCACAGTTCTGGGCAAGAGACATGCAGAAAGAACTTATTGCAATTCTTAATGGTGTGTTTGGAACAATTCCGGAAGTTAAGGAACCACAGAAGGCAGCAGAAACAAGACTTGAATCTAATCTTTTAGATATTTCAGGTAATTCAGGAAATGCAGCTAATTGGAGTGGTTCAGCATTTATTGATGCAGAACAGAAGTTAGGAGATGCTAAAGCACAGCTTACAGGTATCTGTATGCATTCAGCTACAGAAGCATACCTTAAGAAACAGAATCTTATCGAAACAGTACAGCCATCAAACGATGTAGCATTTGGTACATATCAGGGTAAGAGAGTAATTATTGATGATGGATGTCCTTATGATTCAAAAACTAAGGCATATACAACATATCTTTTTGGTAATGGAGCAGTTGCATTAGGCAACGGAAATCCTGAAGGATTTGTTCCAACTGAAACTGATAGAGCAAAGAGAAAGGGTTCAGGTGTTGATTACCTTATTAACAGAAGAACAACAATTCTTCATCCTAGAGGAATTGCCTTTACTAACGCAAATGTGGCAAAGACAGAAGGTCCTTCAAGAGTAGAACTTGCAGACCCAGCTAACTGGAATCCTGTTTATGAGCCTAAGCAGATTAGAATTGTTGCATTTAAACATAAATTAGGATAAGGAGGGCATTACCTATGGCAGTAAAAACAGTACAGGTTGTAATTAACGGACAAACCCATACACTGACATATAATGCCACAACTAAGAAGTATGAGGCTACAATAACAGCTCCGGCAACATCATCATACAATCAGAATGGACATTATTATAATGTTAAGGTTAAGGCTACTGATGAAGCTGGAAACAGTGTGACAAAGGATGCAACGGACACAACACTTGGTTCAAGCTTACAGCTTAAGGTTAAGGAAAAGGTTGCACCTGTTATTTCAATAACAGCACCTTCATCTTCTGCTAAGTTGACTAATAACAAGCCTGTTATTAACTGGACTGTTACAGATGCAGATTCAGGTGTTAATCCATCAACAATTAAGCTTATTATTGATAGTCAGACAATTACAACAGGAATTACTAAGACACAGTCAGGAAAGAATTATACATGTAGTTATACACCAACTACAGCTTTGTCAGATGGAATTCACACAATTAAGATATCCGCAAGTGATTATGATGGTAATGTTGCAACTCAGAAGAGTGTAACATTTACTGTTGACACTGTTCCACCTGAATTGTCAGTATCAGCACCGGTTGACAATCTTGTTACAAATCAGTCATCTCTTGTTGTTAAGGGTACTACTAATGATGTTACAAGCTCACCAGTAACTCTTACTATTAAGCTTAATGGTGGAACTGAACAGACTGTTGAAGTTGGAAGTGATGGAAGCTTTACAAAGACACTTACATTAGTGACAGGAGAAAATACCATTGTCATTACGGCAAAGGATGGAGCAGGAAAGACATCTACAGTTACAAAGAAGGTTGTACTTGACCAGACTGCACCGGTTATTCAGTCAGTTACTATTTCGCCAAATCCGGTTAATGCCGGCGCAACATATACAATTTCTGTGGAGGTTACAGACTAAATGGTAGTAAGGCTTATTGGTAAGGTTGAAGGTCAGGATGTTATCTTTACAAGGTTGAAGGGAGACATCTGGACTGCCGAGGTACCGGCACAAAAGAGTGGAAGGTATGTAATGGAACTTACTGCATTTGATGAAGCCGGGAACATAGCATATTGTACTGATGTGTTATTTTCTTATGATGCAACGGCAATGAAATTTACCATTGAGCCATTACCATACCAATGTACATACATTAATGATGATTATGAAATTGGTTTTGTAACGTCAGAATATGACATTGAAAAGGAAAATGGTAATTATTTTTCTGAATTGTCAGAAAGCAGTTTTTGTATAGAACTATTAAGAAGAGGTGATGCGTGTGAACATTAACTTTATTTTAGGTGAGGACAAGTATTTAAAATTTCTTGTTAAGTCTACAAAGAATGAGGAATTTGAAATATCAAGGGCAACATATAAGCTCTATAAGGACAGGGAACTTGAAACAGAAGGAAACTGCACCATAAATGAGCATTGCATTACGGTGAAGTTGAATCCTTTAAGTAAGTCAATGCGATATTGTTTGGAGATTACATATTATATTGCTGATGAAATACTGAAAAAGAGAGTACAAATTGAGGTGGTTTGATGAATAAAAACATCATTATTGATGCAAAGTTAAGTAAGCAGATTGTAAACTGTGGAGAAACATTTTCAATATCCGTCTCAATTATTTCGAATGATTATTTATCATTGTATAAGCACTCTGAGTTAAAGTCATACACGCATTCACAGCTAAAGGAAGGAGATGGAGTTATTGGAAGATAAGGTCATAGAATTATTGAAGAACATTGGCTATGAGTATTCAGAAGATGATTATTCATTATTGATGTTCTGCATTGATAAGGTTGTTTCTGAGTTAAATTCCAGATGCCATGTTAAGAAACTTCCAAAGGGATTGTTTGAATCAGCCTGTGAAAGAGTGTGCGGTGAATTTTTGTATTTGCTTAAAACAACAGGTAAGCTTGAAGAATTTGACTTAGAGCAGGCAGTAAGTTCTGTAAAGGTAGGAGATACTTCTGTTAATTTCAGTGGCACATCTTCTGATGAGGCTTTTAATGTTATGCTGAACAGATTAAGGTGCAGTGGAGAGGAGCTGATTAAATGCTTTCGAAAAATACAGTTTTAAGAACCAGAAAGGCAATAGAAATGTCATATGACTTTAGGGCTGATATTTTTGAAAAGAAAAAGGTTGTTGTTTCTTCTGTGACTAACTTTAAAGAGGTAATGGTGCAGTCAGATGTTTGTTGCAGACTTTCTTACAGCAATATAAGTTCCAATTCAGAGAATGAGGCTGATTCAGATGTTACTCAGGTCATTAAATTGTTTATGGCACCTGAAATCAATGTTAAGCCGGGTTCTAAAATATTGGTAAAGGGCGTTGGTGGTGTGGTAGCCTACAAAAGTAGTGGAAGACCTGCGGTTTATCCTACACATCAGGAGATTTTGCTTGATTTGGTGGAGGATAAGGCGTGAGTGATTCTAAAATTGATTGTAAGCAGTTGGAGCAGTTAAGGGACAGTCTTGAAGCAATGGCAAGAAATTCTGATGATTTTTTTGAAACTGCATCAAGGGAGATTGCTGCAAGACTTCTTGCAAAAGTAATTAAAAGAACTCCGGTAGGTACGTATCCTTCCAATTCAGGAAAAGTAGGTGGAACTCTTAGAAGAGGATGGACGGCTGGAACCAATCAGGCTGCAACGTCTTATGCAGATTCTCTTACTGTTCATCATTCTGGTGATACATATGTAATAGAGATTATCAATCCTGTTGAATATGCATCATATGTTGAGTTTGGCCACAGAACGGCAAACGGGACAGGATGGGTTGAAGGAAAGTATATGCTTACTTTGTCTGAACAGGAGATTAGGCAGAGTGCCCCGGGTATTCTTGAAGCTAAGTTGAAAAAATGGTTATCAGGAGCAGTTAAATGATAAATAAGATGATTGATGGGATTGTAAGACAGATAAGGCAGTCCTACGGTGAAGAAAAATATGAGATATATACAGAAGCAGTGAAACAGAGCCTAAAAGAGCCTTGTTTTTCTGTTTTGTGCTTAAATCCTTCCTTAAGACGTAAACTTGGACCACGATTTCTAAAGACAGTTCCATTTATTATCAGGTATTGGCCTAAGAGTGATAATTGTCATGGTGAAGGAATGGAAGTGCTGGAAGAATTACAGTACTTGTTAAGGGATATTGAGGTTGATGGATTTAAGCTTCATTCAGCAGAAATGACAGGTCAGATGGTTGACGGTGTTTTGCAGTTTCAGGTAACTTATGAAACATTTGTTATGGAGAAACAGGAAGACAAGGATAAGTTTGAAAGTTATGAAATAAGAACAGGTGTAGGAGGTTTAACAGATGGAAGCAAAGAATAAGACATCTGTAAAATACGGAAAAAGCGAATTGATGAAGTCAAAAAGGTTTTTACAGGACAGGGATATTTTAAACGCTCTGTTGAATGATGAAGATGAATATTCCGTTGAAGAAGCAGATGATATTTTGAAAAAATGGAAGAAAGGAAAGGTAAACTAAATGGCATTAGGTGGTGGAACATTTACAGCACAGAATAAGGTTCTTCCGGGAACTTATGTAAATGTTATTAGTAGAAATTCAATTAAGAACAATACGGAAAGTGGCGTGGTTGCCATGCCAATATGTTTGGACTGGGGACCTGATGATAAGATTTTTGAAGTGACTGCTGATGAATTTGAAAAGGTTGCATTGGAAGTTTTCGGAAGAAGTCCATATGATGGAAATCTTATTAATGTTAGGGAAGTGTTTAAACATGCAAGTAAAGGTTTGTTTTTTAAGATTAACAATAATGGAGCAAAGGCAGGTTGTAAGTATGCAGATGCCAAGTGTAAGGGCTCAAGAGGAAATTCAATAAAGATTGTTATCAAGAAAAACATTGATCAGACAGAAAAGTATGACGTGTCAACCTATATGGATACAACATTAGTTGACATTCAGACAGTAGCAAATTCAGGTGAATTAAAAGACAATGCATTTATTGAATGGAAGAAATCATTTGAACTTGAAGAAACTGCCGGAACATTCTTAACAGGAGGTACAGGTGGAATTAATGATAAGCCAACAAATGAGGCTCATATAATGTTTATGCAGTTATTGGAGAATTACGCTTTTAATGTGGTTGTGGTTATGGAAACAGACACAAAATTGCAGGAAGTGTATAAGTCATGGACAATAAGAATGCGTGATGAAATGGGTATTAAGTTTCAGACTGTAATGTATAATTGTGAAGCTGATTATGAGGGAATCATTAATGTTATGAACACAAAGGATGTTATTCCGTGGGTCGCAGGAGCAGAAGCAGCCTGTGGTGTCAACAAGGCTTGCACAAATATGTTATATGATGGGGAACTGGAAGAAATTAACTGCCAGTATACTCAGGCAGAACTTGAAAATGCCATAACTTCAGGAAAGTTTGTTATTCATAAGTGTGGTGATGAACTTAGGGTTTTAAGAGACATTAATTCCCTTACAACAGTAACAGAGGATAAGGGGAGCATTTTTCAGGAGAATCAGACAATTCGTGTGATTGATTACATTGCAGACAATGTGGCATCTGTTTTTAACAGTAAGTATATTGGAAAGATTCCAAACGATGATGCAGGAAGAAATTCTCTTAGAAATGATATTAGAGAGGTGTTTAAGCACCTTGAATCTGTAAGAGCCATTGAGGATTTTTCAGAGGAAGACATTTCTGTTGAAAGAGGAACTGAAAGAAGGTCTGTGGTGATTTTAACAAATGTAACTGTTATTGGCTTAATGGATAAATTATATATGACGACTGTCATTAATTAGAGAAATGGAGAGTGAGATAGATGAGTTTTATGAATCCAAATGATGCACCTTCCAGCAGACTTGCAACCTTGTATTGTATTGTTGGTGGACAAAGATATGGAATGCTTAATGCTAAGAATTTTGAAGCAAAGGCAAATGTTAGTCTTGCTGATGTGCCTATTCTTGGTAAAACAATAAAGGGCAAGAAGCCAAATGGTTTGGAAATCAAGCTTAAAATGACATTGTATAAATGTAGTGAGATGTTTGATGAAGTGATTGAAGAATATAAAAATACCGGAGTTCTTCCAACTTTTACTGTAGAAGTAGCGGCATCAGATCCGGCAACAACCATTGGAACGAGTGAAAAAAATTATTATGAATGCATTATTGATGGAGATGTACTTCTTTCATCATTTGATGCTGATGGAGATTTTATTGAACAGGACATTGAATGTTATGCAATGGATTATGCAAGTAGCGCTAAGAACAAGTATAAAACACCTGATTACATGACAAATGTGGAACAGAAAAAATAAGTAACGTGGATAAGGAGAACTAAAAAGCTTCTTATCCATTATTTTTTAGAAAGAGAAGGTAAGGAATATGGCAACTAATTTAAGTGCTTTTTTAAAGAAAAATAAGAAATATAAGGATGACGTGGCATATAAGGTAACCGCTTCATTATGTGACGAAAATGGAACTCCATTGGATTGGAAGATTAAGGCAGTTTCAACTGAGGAATATGAAAGAATTAGAGAAAAGTGTACAACAGAGGTTCAGGTTACAGGAAAGCCGGGTGTTTACAGACAGAAATTTAATTCTTCATTGTTTATTGCAAAGCTGATGTGTGCATCTGTTGCAGAACCTGATTTATACAATAAGGAATTACAGGATTCTTATGGTGTAATGAATCCGGAAGACTTAATTAAGCAGATGATTGATAATCCGGGAGAATATAATGAGTTTGCTGAATTTATTCAGAAGTTTAACGGATTTGACGAAACATTACAGGATAAAGTTAACGAAGCAAAAAACTAATAGATGAAGGTGATCCTGATTCAATGTATGCATATTACTGTCTACATAAATTTCATTGGACACCTTCATTTTTTATGAGTTTGGATAAAAATGAGAGAGCTTTTGTGATTGCTTCCATTAATGCAAGAGTTGAGCAGGAAGAGGAAGAAAGCAAGAAAGTTGGAAAGGTAAGGTAAAGAGATGGCATCAATAATGACTTCATTTCAGTTAACAGACAGAATGACGGCACCGCTTATGAACATAACTAATGCTGTCTCAACTGTAATTAATGAATGTGAAAGAGCCCAGGGTGTGTCAGGAAATATGTTTAATTCTTCTAAATTAGCTTCTGCCAGAACACATTTAGGATTGGCAGATGCAGAGATTAAGCAGATAGCAAGTGACACGTCAAGAGCTTCAATAAGTCAAGAAACATACAATGGTAAAGTAAGAGAGGGGACAAATTCAGCAAAAGGATTACTTTCCACAGTTAAAGGTTTGGTAGCTTCTCTTGGTGGAATATTTCTTATAAGACAGGGAGCCAGCTTTATAGGTGAATGTAATGAAAAGGTATCTCAATTACATCAGGCAGAGACAAAACTTACTGAAGTAATGGGTGCAATGCAGGGAGCAGGAACATCACAGGTTAATATGATGAAAAATCTTGCTTCTGAGATAAGTGGTTATGGTGTTGTTGGAAAGACAGCTTTAATAAATGGAGCGCAACAGGCATCAACATATTTTCATCAGACAGATGCAGTTAAAACTTTGTTACCTAAGATGGCTGACTTAGCGGTTCAGATGCATGGTGTTAATGTTACTAATGAGGATATGGTTAATATCGGTAATATGACAGGTAAGGTTATGACTGGTCAGGTTGGAGCATTAAGACGTGCAGGCATTTCATTTACGGATTATCAGGAAAAGGTAATGAAAAATGGAACTGAGATGGAAAAGGCTAATATGTTGGCTCAGGTAATAGAGCAGAATGTAGGAAAGATGAATGAAACAATGGCTCAAACCCCTGAGGGAGTAATGGCAAGAAATAAAAGGGATTTTGATGCGGTTAAAACAACTATAGGTCAACAGGTACAGCCGGCGATTGTTAGTATGTTTAATGCAATACATAACAATCTGCCAACCATACAGCTGATAGCGACAGGCTTTGCAAATGCATCTGTATTGGTTATGGGAGCGATAACAGGAATTATTAATACAGGAACGCAAATGATTAATTTCTTTAAATCTAATTGGTCTATTATTGAGCCGGTTATAATGGGAATCGTAACAGCCTTAGCTATATATAATGGTATATTATTTTTGCATAATACATATGAAGCAATAAGCAACGGATTAAAACAGATATCAATACTGTTTGCCGTAGCACATGGAACTGTTACAGCAAAGGAAGCCGCTGCAACAACAGGTGCAACAGCTTCACAGATTGCATTCAATGCGGCATTATTATCATGCCCATTAACATGGATTATTATTGCTATTATTGCGGTAATAGCAGCTATTTATCTGGTTGTGGCAGCAATTAACAAGGTGCAGAATAAAACCCGTTCTGCTACAGGTGTGATTTTTGGTGTAGTGGCATCAGCAGGAGCAGCAATCATAAATGTAGGAATAGGAACGATTAACGCAATAATTCAGGCTGTATGGAGTATTTTTGTTCAGCCTTTTATTGGCATAATTGAATGGATTTTAAATGTTACAAATGGTGGATTTGATTCTTTTGGTGGTGCAGTTGCAAACCTGATAGGTCAGATTATATCATGGTTTTTAAGTCTTGGAAAAGTTGTTACCAAGATTATAGATGCCATATTTGGAACAGATTGGACCAGTGGATTAACTTCTTTACAAGATACAGTTACTTCTTGGGGGAAAAATGAAAATTCAATTACATTAAATAAAGAAGCTCCAAGCATTGATTACAGAATTAATTATGGTGATGCTTATGGAAAAGGATACAATCTTGGAAAGGGTGTTGAAAGTAAGGTTAAGAATACTTTTGGTAATCTTTTTAAGAAAGGTGAAACAAAGGATACAGACTATGGTTATGGAACAGATGCCATTACAAACAACACGGCTGAAACAGCAGCAAACACTGCAAAAACATCGGATTCATTGGATATTACAAATCAGCAGCTTAAGTACATAAAGGATTATGCAGAACAGAGAGCAATTAACAGATTTACAACAGCAAAAATTAGTGTAGATATGTCAAATGTTATTAATGGTTCTTCAAAAGCTGATATGGAAGGAATAGTTACTCATTTAAAGACAAGATTGGAAGAAGAAATGTCAGCAGTAGCGGAAGGGGTGCATTAGAATGTATAGATTGATTATTGATGGGCAGTATGTACCCATTCCACCTGAAAAAATAAGCATAAAGGTTGATGGTGATAACAAGACAATGACACTGATTAATTTGGGAGAAGTTAACATACTTAGAAATCCCAAACTTACAGAGATTTCATTTGACTTGTTATTGCCTAATCAACATTATCCATTTGCTTTTTATTCAGATGGAAAATACAAGGGTGCCGATGAGTACATTAAGAAGTATAAGGAACTTTTATCTTCCAAGAAGGCATTTAAACTGGAGATTTACAGATATGCTCCAAATAATAAAAAAATATTCAATACTATTCTTAAAGTGTCGCTGGAAAGACTTACAATAACAGATTCTGTCAGTGACGGTTTTGACAGCAGGGTGTCGTTGGAATTTAAGGAATACAGAAAATATGGTGCTGTAAAGGTTAAGAAAATACCAAATACGTATACCATTAAATCCAATAAGGAAACTCTTACATTGATAGCGAAAAAGTGGTTAAAGGATAGTTCCAAGGGTTCTGCCATTTACAAGAAGAACAAGAAGGTTATTGAAAAGGCTGCAAAGAAGCACAAGAGAAAAAGCAGTTCCAAAGGAAAATATCTGTACAAGGGAACTGTTTTGAAGAAACCATAAGGAGGAAAGGATGGCAGACATAATTGATATTGCATCAAAGGAAGTTGGTTATAAAGCATATGGCGGTAACAAGACCAAGTATAGTGCCTGGTATGGAATGAATGGTGCTGCATGGTGCCATATGTTTGCCTCCTGGTGTGCATATAAGGCAGGTGTATCAACAAGCATTGCTCCCAAGACAGCATCAACAGACACAGGAATGCAATGGTTTAAAAACAAAGGAAGATTCAAGTATAAGGGTTCATACACACCTAAAAGAAATGATTTCATTTATTTTAAATCAGATGGTGCATCTCACGTGGGAATTGTTGAGTATGTATCAGGAAGTACTGTGCATACCATTGAGGGTAACACTTCTGACGCTGTTATGAGAAGATCATATCCGTTAAGTTACCATACAATAACAGGATATGGGGTAATCAGTGATTACATTACTTCATCAGGTAAGACATCAAAGGGAAAGAAAAGCGGAAAGAATACCGGTAAAAGCAGTGGAAAACAGGAAATATCATATTTAAGGGAAATTCTTAAAAAGAATGAATCAAAAAAGAAAAAGTCAACCAGAAAGGTGGAGTATAAAGCTGTTTCAGTAAAGAACAGTGAGAAGCTTGTTGTTAATGTTCTGATTAAACACGGCAAGAAAAGGTACAAACATCAGGTTCAGGAAGGATTAAAAACAACCTTTGAGAGAAAAAATGCACCGGGTAAGGTTACTTTTACAACGTTTGTTGACAGCGATTCAAAGAAGAGAATTTCAAATGGTGATTCTGTGGCAATAGTGGTTAATGGCAAAAATTTCTTTTATGGTTTTGTATTTTCCATTTCACCTAAAACAGATAAGACTTTGGATGTTACTGTGTATGATCAGCTTAGGTATTTTAAGAATAAGGATACTTATATTTCAAAAAAGAGAACTTCCACGGTTTTAATTAAGAAAATTGCCAAGGATTTTAAACTGAATTGTGGTAAGCTAGCGAATACAAAGTATCCTGTGTCAAGAATTGATGATAATGCAACATTGTTTGACATTGTACAGAACAGCTTGGATGAAACATTAATGGCAAGGGGAAAGATTTATACCTTGTATGATGAATTTGGAAAGTTAAGGTTAAGGGAACCTTGGAAGGTTAACAGGTTAATAACTTCAACCACGGCAGAATCTTATGATTATAAGGAAACAATAGATGATAATGTTTATAATCAGATAAAATTGGCATATGACAACACCAAGAAGGGTGTGCAGGAGATTTATATGGCAAAAAACAGTAAGTACATTAATAAATGGGGTGTGCTTCAGTATTTTGACAAAATCGACAGTCGCAAGGGTGCAAAGTTAAAGGTTAAGGCATTGTTGAAGATTTATTGTAAAACAGGCAAGACAATTAAGATTAATAATTGTTTTGGTGACATTAACGTAAGAGCCGGCTGTTTGGTTCTTGTTAAGTTGACAATTTATGGTGAAACAATTTCAAATTATATGTTAGTTGATAAGGTTACTCATACATTTAATAATGGGCAACATCTTATGGATTTGGAATTATCTGGAGGTGATTACGATAGCAGCTACTAGTTTGACACAGTTAATTAAGAAAATAGCAGAGGATGCAAGAAAAGCGGCGAAGCCCTGTACCATTGTAATTGGTACGGTTTTAAAGGCAGATTCGTCTAAAATAAAGGTTAATCAAAAGCTCATCTTAACGGATGAGTTTTTGTATTTTACGGAAACTGCATCAAAGAGCAAATTGAAAAAGGGCGACAAGGTTGTGATGATACGTGCAGATGGTGGTCAGAAGTATCTTGTTGTGGATAGGATGGTGTGAGTATGTTACCTGAAGAATTGGAAGAACTGGAAGATTTTAATGTGGAAGAAGATGAAGAGCAGGAGTTTTCCAATGATACATATGTGCTGGATTTTGAAAGCAAAAGGATTTTGAGAAAATCTGATGAAGATGATGAAATCTTAAGGCAGGCAATAATAAAGATTCTGTTAACTGAATTTGATTATTACAGCATTTATGAAAATTATGGATTGGAGAAAGCTGATTTATTGGGAGAAAACATTGCAGAGGTAAAGGAAGTAATTGGAGGCAGAATTGAGGAAGCCATTTTAAGGGATGAACGTTTTAATTCTGTTGAGATAGAGAGTATTTCAAATTACAAAAATGAATTGATGGTTTCTCTGACAGTTACAACTTCTGATGATGAAGAGATTGAAGTGGAAGGAGTGAGCATTGATGTTTGAGGAGATGACCTTTGAGAACATTTTAAGTCAGATGCTTGAAAATGTGCAGGGGGATGTTGATAAAAGAGAGGGTTCAATTATTTATGATGCGTTGGCACCTGTGGCAATGGAAAGTGTACAGATGTATGCAGACATGGACATTCTTTTGCAGGAATGTTTTGCAGACAGTGCATCTTATTATTATTTGATTAAGCGTGCAGCAGAGAGGGGAATATTTGTAAAGGAAGGTATTCCGGCTGTTATAAAAGTGAAATGTACTCCTTCTGATGTGAGCATTCCAGAGGCAACAGAGTTTAGCATAGGTGAAATGACATATTCAATTACAGAGAACTTAGGAGATGGATTCTATAGCATGACATGTTCTGAATCAGGAGAAAACGGAAATAACATAAATGATGATGTGATTCCAATTGAATATGTTGAGGACTTAGAAGAAATCGAGGCTGTTGAAGTGATTGTATATGGCACGGAAGATGAGGATGAAGAATCTTTGAGAGAAAGATATTTTGAATCATTTAGAGAAGCGGCCTTTGGAGGAAATAAGGCAGACTATAAGGAAAAGGCTAAGGACATTGAAAAGGTAGGTGCCTGCAAGGTTTATCCTGTTTGGAATGGCGGTGGAACTGTAAAGCTGGCAATTCTTGACTCTCAATATGATGAAGCTTCTTCTGAAATCATAAATGAAGTACAAAATGAGTTTGACCCAACACAGGATGGAACAGGTGTGGGGATTGCACCGATAGGTCACATTGTAACTGTTTCAACACCAAAAGTTAAAAGAATAAATGTGGATGTTCAGATTGAATACATGGCAGATTATACCTGGGATGACATCAAGGAAACTTTTACAGAAAATTTGGCAGAGTATTTAAAAAATGTCATAAAAAATGAATGGGAAGCAAAGGACACAATGACGGTAAGAAGCGGACAGATAGAATCAATGCTTCTTGACATGGAAGGTGTTGACAATGTTTTAAGTGTAAAAATTGATGGAAAGACAGGTAATTGCATTATTGATTGTGATTATATTCCAAAGGTTGGTGAGATAAGTGGATAGAAAGTTGATTGAGTATCTGCCTGAATGGTTAAGAGAGTTTAGAGAGATAAAGGAATTAACAGACATTGAGCAATCACAGACTGAAGATTTGTGGGAAGCACTTGAAAAAATGTGGAACAATAATTTCATTGAAAGTTTGGATGAACAGGGCTGTGAACATTGGGAGAGAATGCTTGGAATATCCAATAAGGACACGTATACATTGGAAGAAAGACGATTGAAGATATTGGGAATTGTTACAGAGCAACGACCTTTTACTGTAAGGTCCTTGGAAAAGACTTTGGCGGTAATATGTGGTAATGATGAAAGTAAAGGTCCTAATTACTCAGTAAAGTTGGATGCCAATAATTATGTGTTAACAGTCAGGGTTGCCTTAACATCAAAGAATGTGCTTTCTGATGTGGCTAAATTGTTGGACAGGGTTGTCCCAAGCAATCTGTTAATTGATTTGTCTTTGCTTTATAACAAGAATAATCAGTTATCAAAATTTACACACGAGGAATTAAAGAAGTATACACACATTCAATTAAGAGAAGAAGTGTTTGAAGAAGGAAGGAGCACAAGATGATTAATAAAACAAAGTATTTGCAGTTAAAGAAACCGGATGGAGATGAGTTTTATGATATTGATGTTTTTAATGAAAATGCAGACAGCATAGATGGTGAATTGAAAAAGAATAATGAGGAGCTTGCCAAGAAGCTTTCAAAGGATGGAAATAGTGACAGTAATATTGTTGCTTTTCAGACAGCATCAAAAAGAGAAAATATTTTGTCAGGAGAAACACATAAGGTTATTTTTGGAAAAATAAAGAAATTCTTTACAGACTTAAAGACGGTGGCTTTTACAGGTTCATACAATGACTTAACAGATTTACCTAGTTATGTGAAATCACAAACCATAACATCAGCAGTAGATTGGAATACATTAACAGAAAATGGAGTGTATCACATAAAGACAACAGAAGGAACAAACAGACCTGTTACTAACTGGGGAATGCTTTATGTTGAAGGGGAAACATCAACTAAGTTTCAGATATTTATTCCCGATGTAAAGAACAATGTGATTTATAAGCGTTATGAAAATGCCGGCTGGAAGGATTGGCAGGAGTTAACCCTTATTGAAACATCCGGAGAAGTATATGATACAGGCTGGAAATCAGTTGAATGTGGAAATGGCATATCAGCATGGTCCACTACTGATGCACCTAAAATCAGAAGAGTTGGGAAAACTGTGGAATTGGTGGGAATCATAACAAATTCAACTGTTTTTTCTGCGCACGATAATATTTTTAAGAATATTCCTACAGATATGAGACCTTCACGTAACGTATGGTCAATTCAGGAAGGACATTTGGGAACAACTAACAGATGGATGATGACAATCAATCCGGGAGGTACAGTAAGTTTCGATTATTATGGAGCAAGTGTTCCTATAGCAATTGACACTGGAGCATGCATACCGGTTCATGCAGTATGGATGGTGGATTAAAGGAGAAAAAGATGAACATAAACATAGAGATAAAAGGACAACAGGCGCATATTGTTAACCAGCAGTCTTTAATATCAGGAACTTCCAATTTGGAAGAAATTAAGTTTGATTTTTCTTCTGAATGGGACGGATATACAAAAACAGCCGTAATATATGTAGATGATTATAGTATAAGTGATTCGGTAAAAGTGCTTGTTGAAAAGGATGTTGTATCAGCAGAAAAATTACCTGATTGGCTTTTTAGGGAAGAATGTGAGCTTTACATTGGAGTTTTTGGTGACAATTCAGAAGGTAGAAGAATTACTTCAACAATTGTATGTCAGAAAGTAAAGAAAGGCGTTCCGGTAGATGTTGTAAATGAGATTACACCGGATATTTACAATCAGATAATCAAAATAATGTGTGATACAAAGGCATTAGTAAAAGAGGCTGATGAAAAGATAGAAGTTAATAAAGGCTATCTTGAACAGGCAGAGCAGAAGGCAAATGATGCAGCAGATTATGCAGATAGAGCTGGGAATTATTTAGAAGAGGTGGTAGGTCAAAAGACAGATGTTGAGAAGCTAATAGCGAATATTGATGTCAAAGTTGAGGAAAGCACAACAAACATAGCTAACATAACAGAGGCAAAAATGAACGACATTAGCTCTTTAACAGAAGCAAAAAGCAATGACATAGCAACACTTACAACTGCAAAGATGGAAGACATAGCCAATGTCACGAATGCAAAGCTTGGAGATATTAACAACACAGTACGGGCACAGATTGAAGCTATAAACAGTTCTGCGGTTGCCGCAGGAGAATCGCAGACAAAAGGAATTAATACAGTAGCATCAAGTCAGATTAATAAGATTACAGATGTAACAAATCAACAGTTGGAGAATATAAATACCGCAGCTACAAATCAGATAGGAACGATTGAGGGTAAAACATATACACAGATTAAGAATATTAATGACACAGCTACAAGTCAGATTAGTGCCATTAATAACACAGCTTTAAGTCAGATTGATGCCATTAATAACACAACTACAAATCAAATTAAAAATATGACTGTAAAATATTCTGATATGTGTAGAACTCTTGGAATAGAACACGAAGGAATAATGCTTGCAAAAACAAGTTACAATGAAAGTAGCATACCTCACGACATATACTCTATAGACGTTAGTAAATTTAAATACATTGAATTTGGTAAACTTGTAATGGATAGTAGTTATGAATATACTCTTCCATCATTTAATGCAAGTATCTTTTTAACAAATCTAAAAGATGACCCAGCACCAGAAGACGTAACTACTGGAAAGCGTTATGATGTATCATTACTTAATGATTTACAGTTTTATGTATCTTACATAGGTAGTGGCGGATATGGAGTTACAGTAAACTATAAACTTTACAACGAATCAGAAGAAACAACGGAAGAATAAGAAAGGAAAAAAATATGATTGTTAGAGCAGGACCTCAAGGTCTTTTTTTATACCCAAAAACAGAGAAAGTCGAGGAAAAAACATATGACACTTTATCAGATTTTATCTTTGTGTGGGATTCCTTCATTAATTGGTGCAATTTTTGTTAGTGCAGTTAATTATGTCAAATTTAAAAATTCATCATATAAATTAATTAAGGACGGAGTTATTGCAATTTTGCATAACAAGATATACACGCTGGGAAAACAGTACATAGCTCAGGAGTATATATCAGTTGAGGCTTTGGATGATTTTGAACATTTATACAAGGCATATCACGCACTGGGCGGAAATGGAACAGGATCAGAGATTTATAAGAGAGTAAAGGAACTGCCAATGAAGCAGGGAAAGGAGTAAACGAATGAGTGACAAGACAAAGAAATGGATTAAGGCAGCAGGTGTCAGAGCTGTAAAAACAATGGCACAGACAGCAGTATCATTAATTACTGTTGGAAATTTAATCACAGAGCTTGATTGGGTTTCAATAATTGGAATTTCTGCAACAGCAGGAGTGGTTAGTATGTTAACAAGTGTTGCAGGATTGCCGGAAGTGGAGGAATAGACAAATGAAGAAAGAACACGATATTAGAATTGACAGAACAAAGTTACATCCTTGGCTTAATTACAAGTTAACATTACTTTTAAAGCAGTGTGCAAAGAAAGGGATATACCTTATTATTACGCAGGGATTTAGAAGCAAGGCAGAGCAGGACGCTTTGTATGCTCAGGGCAGAACAAAGAAAGGAAACATTGTAACCAATGCAAAGGGAAGCGATTATTCCAGTCAGCATCAGTGGGGCATTGCTTTTGACATTGCTTTGAAGTATGATGTAGATGGAGATGGACAGGTTACAGATGATACCTACAATAATAAAGGTATTAAGGCCGTTGCTAAAATAGCCAAGTCAAAGAAGGTCGGTCTTGCCTGGGGTGGTGACTGGGTTAGCCCTGTAGATACTCCACATTTCTATCTTGGAAAGTGGGGCGATACTCCGGCTAAGTTGAAAAGAACTTACGGAACCTTTGAAAAGTTCAAAAAGACTTGGACTAAGGAAGTTTTTGGAACAAAAAAAGGATTGAACATCTGGAACAAAACAAGAACAAAAGTCCTTAAAAAGAAAGTTCCGAATAAAACAAAAGTCAATGTAATGTATATCAGTAAAGGATATGCAAAAGTTGAGTATAATGGTGTAGTTGGATATATGAAAACTAAGTATCTATTATAATAAAGAAGAAAGCAATGAAAAATGACGTGCGATTGTTTAATGATATATCAACAATACTCTGATAATACACAATACGCTTGAAATTACCTATTATAAAAGGAATACAGTTTTCAAAGAGATAGTTATATCTGCGATGGCAGAAATATGGAAAGAACTCCCGAGTTTACTCGAGGAGTTCTTTTTATGTTTCTGCCATCATAGGATGGCTGAGATGAGCGAGACGAAACAAAGTGAAGTCGAGCTTCTCAGTCATCGCAGATATAAAGTAGTAGCATGGAATGCAATACGAGGACAATGTTATGGTTGGAATTATACTAGATACGGAGGATGAGTACCTGTATGTTTCTACTATGCATGATGTACAGGAATCTAAAATTTTAAGACGATTGCATAGCGGACGAATTAACGTGAAGATTATAATTAAATGCAAATAGTACTAGAAATAGTACTGTTTGCATTTATTTTTTTGCAATTAAGCGAAAAAAACTGTACAAATTCTAAAAAGTTCAGGATAGCAACAGAAGTTAAAAAGGATGAGGAAAGACAGGGTTACAACTTTGTCCCCTAATTTTAGAGGTAACATAAATGAGAAAAATTAAGTATTTTGATAACTAGCTATCAGTTGAGGAATATATAAAAATACAGATAGTTAGAAATGATGGAATTAGGAGTTTAGTATATAGAAAAGAATTAATTGAGGAATGTGCATTAAGAAACATTCAGACGAAAGCCACATCAACAAAAGAGCAGCTTGTGGAGTTGTTAGTTAGTAATGGAGTTACTTATAAAGAGCTGACAAATATATACAAAATCGGAGTAACAAGTAAAGCATATCAGGATACGTTTGGAATAAATCATAATCAGGTGAAGAAGCTAGAAAAGAAGTAAGTAATTGATGTAGTTGGTCAATATGAGTTTAGAGCTTATGGTCGAAATCTAAAAGCACCTTTATATGATATATATCAATTTGCTTCTATACCGGAAGAAGCTATTAAAAATTTGTAGGAAGTAAAGCAACAATTAATGGAGGGGATTAATTAAATGCAACAGAGTGAAAATCAATTAACAAGATTAAAAAGGAAATGTGTACCTGTAACGGTGGTTACTTTGATAATGGTAATTATGGCAATAGTGATGTCAATAATGATATTACTTAGATGCTGATTACATAAATAATTTTTAAAAAAAGGAGGCGGCATGTATGCCAAGAGCAAGAATATCATACGGACAGAGAGTAATAATCGAGGATATGAGAAAAAACGGATATAAGGCTAAGGACATATGTGAAGCCATTGGAATAAGTTCTTATGACTATCAGAGAGAACTTATTTTAGGTTTTTGGTGGAGAAACGGCTGTGTTCTACATAACAAAAGAATATGAAACGAGGTTGGTAGATTTGGCACCAAAAGAGATTCAAAAGGAAGAACATTTGATTATAAAAACATTCAGCTTTGTTATTGTTACAGGGGAATAAGTATTGTTATTTTAATATGGAAGAAACACAGACTAAAAGGGGTTCAAATGAACCCCTTTTGCCTATATTGGGACAATAATTGTTAAATTGTATCGACTTGAACGTACAGACTAAAATCTAAACGTTTATGCCTGCACAATTAAATGATAGGGGTTATAAATACTTTATAATTGCAATTTTGAAGTACAAAAAATTTTGTGTGCTTCTTAGCTCTTTGAAGTGCATAAGAGCGTTAAAGATAATACAATTTTGTATCAATAAAAAATAAAAAACAGAGAAAAAGTTATAAGTAATAAAAAACGGTAAATAGTATTGGAAATGAATAAGATTTATGTGAGGCTTAATTAAGCTAGCAAAAGTAAAATTATTTGTACTATGGTTTTGTTAGTAGTACACATAACAATTTTAAGTTCGGTGGGTGAAACCCTATTAACGATAACGTAAATACTATCGTTAATATTTGTAAAGATTATTGGAAAAAATGTTAAAAGATATTGAAAAAAAGCGAAAAAAATAATAAAGTAAAGATAGATATTGGGTGGACGGAAATATGATGAAAAACACATAATTAGAAAGCATAACGCATCAAACTAATGTAAAAATAATAGAAAACAATGAAGAGATTCATAAATTTAATGAAGAAGATTTAGTTGAGGCAAGATGGTGGCAAGAAGAACATCAATATCTTGTTCAATTAGGGTATGATAGTAATAATGTATATTTAGAAGATTGGGAAATTAATAGGATTAAATATGGAGCAACAAAAATTGACGAAATTTTTCCTTCAAATTATGGGAAAAGTGATGACTCCTCATTTTTACATGGGTACAAAAATTATGTAGCAAATTATATATATCTTACTCATGCAGCCTATGAAATATACAATGATGGGTACAATAGATATTTGAATGGAACGACAACAGTAGCAGGGGCAAAGGTGGCTGGAATAAAAGATAGGATAAGCAGATTTCCTTGGCCAAGTTATGCAGATACTAATTGGGAAAAGTCATTGATTGTGTTCGGAATGGCACTACATGTTATTGGAGATGCATATGCACATAAGGCATATGGCTATCAGAATGGTGCATATGTAAATATTAATCATACAGATAATTGGAATACAAATGCTGATAATACAACGTACTTTGCCGAAAGAGAATTGGGTGCAAGAAGTTCTACAATTAAGGCAATGAAAAGATATTTCGATACCGGAACTGTAGGTAATTATAAACAATTTGTACATAATAATTATTCCACATATAAATTACATAAACTATACACATATTGTAACAAAACGACAGAAAGTGAAGGCGGTTCAGTAGCTAGTGATGCTACGCTTTTGAGAAATGCGTCATATGGTGATTAAGTTGTTACAGTAATTTGGTGACCATATAATAAAATAATGTGATAAGAGGAGAAGTTTGAAACAAAGTTTGAAACAAATAAGTAGAGGTTATCCAAAAACAAAAGGGCATAACAAATAAACCATCCAAAGGGTGGTTTTAAAAAAGCAAATATAGACACAACATCTAATCAGGGAACAGAGACAATATCATCTTTGATGACATATCCTCGTTGTTTAAGTAGATTAAGTGCCTGTGAAGTAGTAAGTATTTTTGAATCATTCACAGGACGCGACTCAAGAAAGCCTTCTGTTGTATATGGCTTTAAATCTGTGAGTATGTGCCAGATAGCGGTCAGGAGCATACGACAGATGGCAATGATAGCTTTCTTGTGACCACGGCGTGCTTTTATACGTCGATAACGGGTAGTAAATTCAGGATGTTTCTTGGATTTGATTAAAGCATTTGCAACTTGCACCAAAACTGGTTTAAAATAAGAACCAGCACGGGAAATCCTAGTGGATTTGATTTTTTGATTGCTTTGATCATTGCGAGGACAACATCCTGCCCATGAAACGAGGTTTTTAGCTGTTGGGAAAACAGACATGTCGCCTCCGATTTCAGAGAGCACCTGAATTGCAGTCATCGGGTTCTTATCGAATCCTGGTACGGTTCGTATAAGATTAAGGACTTCTTCGTATTTATCACTGAGACGAAAGATTTCCCGTTCTATTTCTGCTTGATGCTTTTCTAATTCATCGATGTGATTCAAACATTGTCTAAGTTTCACAGCTTGTTCTGTAGAAATAGCGCCATCAACAGCAGCCTGTATTTCTTCGATAGGAGTTTTACACCTGCCATCAACGAATTGTGCCACATCAAAAGTTTCCCCTGGGTGTTGTAAAATCTGTTCCGTAATGGAACGAGAAGATTTACCAAATATATCAGAAAATACCTCATCCAGCTTGAAGTTGGATATGGTAAGACAGTTATGGGCACGATTCTTTTCACTGGTAATCATACAGGTAAGTTTGAAACGGTATCTTACCAGATCTCTTAACTGACGGATGTCAGCCGGAGGAATAAAGGAAGGCTTGACCATACCACACATGTATAAGTCACAAATCCACTTGGCATCCTTGCGATCTGTCTTGTTACCTTTTTGAGGTTTGGTATATTTGGGGTGAGAAAGAGTAACCCAGATGTTATTCTTCTCTAAGACATTAAAAACTGGGATCCAATACTTACCGGTAGATTCCATACAGACATCAGTACAATTGTATTTGGCAAGCCAATCACACAACTCTTGCAAACCTTTAGTAAAAGAAGAAAAGCGCGCTTGTTTATACTCTGTACGTCTGTGAGAATCGGTAATACCGATACAAGCAAAGATCCAAGTTTTATGGACATCAAGTCCACAACAATTATTTTTTAGAATTTTAAATGACAATAAAATAACCTCCTGATAATTTGTAGTTATAAAACTGACAGTGACTGGTCATCCGGCAAAATCGAGTC
>ENA-OPVG01000171-OPVG01000171.1-human-gut-metagenome-genome-assembly--contig:-NODE-171-length-56027-cov-57.416833_pt1 | contig 56027 bp, 48 predicted proteins | sample MGYA00241093_ERZ501975 | MGnify/ENA primary metagenome ERZ501975 (study PRJEB25962, sample SAMEA2042993) | human gut metagenome | biome: human gut; feature: human-associated habitat; material: faeces... | reverse complement strand
GAAGAATGTGCCCGATCGAGACTCCTGAGGGACCGAACATCGGTCTTATCAACTCCCTTGCATCCTATGCAAGAATCAATCAGTACGGTTTCGTAGAGGCACCGTACAGAAAGATCGACAAAACAGATCCTTCCAACCCGCGTGTAACCGATGAGGTTGTATACATGACAGCGGATGAGGAAGATAATTACCATGTAGCACAGGCGAATGAGCCTCTGGACGAAGAGGGACATTTCCTTCATAAGAATGTCTCCGGTCGTTACCGTGAGGAGACACAGGAGTACGAGCAGCACATGTTTGATTACATGGACGTATCTCCGCGAATGGTATTCTCCGTTGCTACAGCCCTGATTCCGTTCCTGCAGAACGATGATGCGAACCGTGCGCTGATGGGATCAAACATGCAGCGTCAGGCCGTTCCGCTTCTTACAACAGAGGCTCCGGTTGTTGGTACAGGTATGGAGACCAAGACAGCCGTTGACTCCGGTGTATGTGTTGTTGCAAGAAAAGCAGGTACCGTACTTCGTTCTACATCTACAGATATCACCATCAAGAACGATGACGGAACAAAAGATGATTATCATCTGACCAAATTTATGCGAAGCAACCAGAGCAACTGCTACAACCAGAGACCGATCGTGTTCCAGGGTGAGCACGTTGAGGCAGGACAGGTTATCGCTGATGGTCCGTCTACATCCAATGGTGAGCTTGCGCTTGGTAAGAACCCGCTGATCGGATTTATGACCTGGGAAGGTTATAACTACGAGGATGCCGTTCTGCTCAGCGAGAGACTTGTACAGAACGATGTTTATACATCTGTCCATATCGAGGAATATGAGGCAGAATCCCGTGATACCAAGCTGGGACCGGAAGAGATCACACGTGATGTTCCGGGTGTCGGCGATGACGCTCTGAAAGATCTGGATGAGCGTGGTATCATCCGTATCGGTGCTGAGGTACGTGCCGGTGATATCCTTGTTGGTAAGGTTACTCCTAAGGGAGAGACAGAGCTTACTGCTGAGGAGCGTCTCCTTCGTGCCATCTTTGGTGAGAAGGCAAGAGAGGTACGTGATACTTCCCTTAAAGTACCCCACGGTGAATATGGTATTATCGTAGATGCCAAGGTATTTACAAGAGAGAACGGCGATGAGCTGAGCCCTGGAGTAAATCAGGCAGTACGTATTTATATTGCACAGAAGAGAAAGATCTCCGTTGGTGATAAGATGGCTGGTCGTCATGGTAACAAGGGTGTCGTTTCCCGTGTACTTCCAGTTGAGGATATGCCATTCCTTCCGAACGGACGTCCCCTTGATATCGTGCTGAATCCTCTGGGTGTACCTTCCCGAATGAATATCGGACAGGTCCTGGAGATCCACTTAAGCCTTGCTGCCAAAGCACTTGGCTTCAATATCGCAACACCTGTATTCGATGGCGCTAACGAGGTTGATATCCAGGATACTCTGGAACTTGCCAACGATTACGTAAATACGGAAGACTTTGAGGAATTCCGTGAGAAATATAAAGACATTCTTGCACCGGATGTTATGCAGTATCTGGATGAGAATAAAGCTCACAGAGCACTCTGGAAGGGCGTTCCGATCTCCAGAGACGGTAAGGTAAGACTTCGTGACGGACGTACAGGAGAGTACTTTGACAGCCCTGTAACTATCGGTCACATGCACTACTTGAAACTGCATCATCTGGTAGACGATAAGATCCATGCACGTTCCACAGGTCCATACTCCCTGGTAACACAGCAGCCTCTGGGTGGTAAAGCTCAGTTCGGTGGACAGCGTTTCGGAGAGATGGAGGTTTGGGCACTGGAGGCATATGGTGCTTCCTATACACTGCAGGAGATCCTGACAGTGAAGTCTGATGATGTGATCGGACGTGTTAAGACCTATGAAGCGATCATCAAAGGCGATAACATTCCTGAGCCAGGTATTCCTGAGTCCTTTAAGGTACTTCTTAAAGAGCTTCAGTCTCTTGGTCTGGATGTACGTGTGCTCAGCGAGGACGGATCAGAGGTACACATTATGGAGACTTCTGATTACGGAGATACAGATCTTCGTCATGTCATTGAGGGCGATTCCAGAGGACGCAGAGATGAGGAGTCCTTCGGTAAACACGGCTATACCAAGCAGGAGTTTAGCGGAGAAGAGCTTGTCAATGTAGAAGAAGATGAAGACCTGGAAGAAGATGAGGACATGATCGAGTTTGAAGAGTCCTTTGATGATGAGGAATAAGAAAGGGGAAAGAATACATGGCAGAAACAACCAACGCCAATGAAACATATCAGCCAATGACTTTCGATGCCATCAAGATCGGACTGGCGTCCCCTGAGAAGATCAGAGAGTGGTCACACGGTGAGGTTTTAAAACCTGAAACAATCAACTACAGAACCTTGAAGCCTGAGAAGGACGGTCTTTTCTGCGAAAGAATTTTCGGACCGAGCAAGGACTGGGAGTGTCACTGTGGAAAGTATAAAAAAATTCGCTATAAAGGCGTTGTCTGCGACAGGTGTGGTGTTGAAGTAACCAAATCTGCCGTTCGTAGAGAACGTATGGGACACATTGAGCTTGCAGCTCCTGTATCTCATATCTGGTATTTCAAAGGAATTCCGTCCCGTATGGGTCTGATCCTTGATATTTCTCCAAGAACACTGGAGAAAGTGCTTTACTTTGCAAACTATATCGTTCTGGATCCTGCTGATTCAGGCCTTATGTACAAACAGGTACTCACCGAGCGTGAGTACCAGGAAGCAAGAGAGTCTTACGGCGAAGGCTTCCGCGTAGGTATGGGTGCTGAGTCCATCATGGAGCTCTTGAAAGCTATTGATCTTGAGAAAGATTCCGCAGAGCTGAAAGCAGAGCTTGTTGATGCAACAGGCCAGAAACGTGCAAGAATCATTAAACGTCTTGAGGTTGTAGAGTCCTTCCGTGAGTCCGGCAACCGTCCTGAGTGGATGATCATGACTGTGATCCCGGTTATCCCACCGGATCTTCGTCCTATGGTACAGCTGGATGGAGGACGTTTTGCAACATCTGACCTGAATGATCTTTACAGAAGAATCATCAACAGAAATAACCGTCTGAAAAGACTTCTGGAGCTTGGCGCTCCGGATATCATTGTCCGCAACGAGAAGCGTATGCTGCAGGAGGCTGTAGATGCCCTGATCGATAACGGACGCCGTGGACGTCCTGTAACAGGACCTGGAAACAGAGCCCTGAAATCCCTTTCCGACATGCTGAAAGGTAAATCCGGACGTTTCCGTCAGAACCTTCTGGGTAAACGAGTTGACTATTCCGGACGTTCTGTAATCGTTGTAGGACCGGAGCTTAAGATCTATCAGTGTGGTCTTCCGAAAGAGATGGCCATCGAGCTGTTCAAACCTTTCGTTATGAAAGAGCTTGTTGCTAACGGAACATCTCACAATATCAAAAATGCCAAGAAGATGGTAGAGAAACTTGAGCCTGCAGTATGGGATGTCCTTGAGGACGTCATTAAAGAGCATCCGGTTATGCTTAACCGTGCACCTACACTGCATCGTCTGGGTATCCAGGCGTTCGAGCCGATCCTTGTAGAAGGTAAGGCGATCAAGCTTCATCCACTTGTTTGTACAGCGTTCAACGCAGACTTCGATGGTGACCAGATGGCCGTACATCTTCCGCTTTCCCAGGAAGCACAGGCAGAGTGCCGTTTCCTTCTGTTATCACCGAACAACCTTCTGAAACCGTCTGATGGTGGTCCTGTAGCTGTTCCTTCACAGGATATGGTCCTTGGTATCTACTATCTGACTCAGGAGAGACCTGGAAACAAGGGTGAGGGCAAGTTCTTCAAGAGTATCAACGAGGCAATCCTCGCATACGAGAACAAGGTCATCACACTTCAGACCAAGATCATTGTACGCTGCCATAAGACAATGCCGGACGGAACTGTTTTAAGCGGCAATGTTCACTCTACACTGGGACGTTTCCTGTTCAACGAGATCCTTCCGCAGGATCTTGGATTCGTAGACAGAAGCGTACCTGGAAACGAACTGCTTCTTGAGGTTGACTTCCTTGTAGGTAAGAAACAGCTGAAGCAGATCCTTGAAAAAGTTATCAATACACACGGAGCAACAAAGACAGCCGAGGTACTTGACTCTGTTAAAGCTATGGGTTATAAATACTCCACACGTGCAGCCATGACCGTATCCATTTCCGATATGACCGTGCCGCCGCAGAAGCCGGAGATGATCAAGCAGGCTCAGGATACTGTTGACCGTATTACAAAGAACTACAAACGTGGTCTTATCACTGAGGAAGAGCGTTATAAAGAGGTTGTTGATACCTGGAAGAAGACCGATGATGAGCTTACAAAAGCCCTTCTGACAGGTCTTGATAAGTACAACAACATCTTCATGATGGCTGACTCCGGAGCCCGTGGTTCCGATAAGCAGATCAAACAGCTTGCCGGAATGCGAGGACTGATGGCTGATACAACTGGTCATACGATCGAGCTCCCGATCAAGTCAAACTTCCGTGAAGGTCTTGACGTACTGGAGTACTTCATGTCCGCTCATGGAGCACGTAAAGGTCTTTCCGATACCGCTCTTCGTACAGCCGATTCCGGATACCTGACAAGACGTCTTGTTGATGTATCCCAGGATCTTATCGTTCGTGAGGCTGACTGCTGTGAGAACAGAGCAGAGATCTCCGGAATGGAAGTTCGTGGATTCATGGACGGAAAAGAAGAGATTGAGAGCCTTCAGGAGCGTATCACAGGAAGATTCTCCTGTGAGACAGTTAAGAATAAAGACGGAGAAATCCTTGTTAAGGCGAACCACATGATCACACCGAAGCGTGCTGCCCGTATTATGAAAGAGGGCGTAAGCAACACAACAGGCGGACCGATCGACAAACTGAAGATCCGTACCATCCTTTCCTGTAAGTGCAAGGTTGGTGTCTGCGCGAAATGTTATGGTGCGAACATGGCTACCGGTGAGCCGGTACAGGTTGGTGAGTCCGTTGGTATCATCGCAGCACAGTCTATCGGTGAGCCAGGTACACAGCTGACCATGCGTACGTTCCATACCGGTGGTGTTGCCGGTGGAGATATCACACAGGGTCTTCCTCGTGTCGAGGAGCTTTTTGAGGCAAGAAAGCCGAAGGGTCTTGCGATCATCACAGAGATCCCAGGTGTTGCCACAATCAACGACACTAAGAAGAAACGTGAGATCATCGTAAATGATCCGGAGACAGGTGATTCCAAGACTTACCTGATCCCATACGGTTCCCGTATCAAAGTCCTTGACGGACAGGTTCTTGAGGCCGGCGATGAGCTGACAGAAGGTAGTGTAAATCCGCATGATATCCTGAGAATTAAGGGTGTTCGTGCAGTTCAGGATTACATGATCCGCGAGGTTCAGCGTGTATATCGTCTGCAGGGTGTTGAAATCAACGATAAGCATATCGAGGTTATCGTTCATCAGATGCTGAAGAAGATCCGTATCGAGGATAACGGAGATACAGAGTTCCTGCCAGGAACACTTGTTGATGTCCTTGATGTTGAGGAAGTTAACGAGAAACTTGAGGCAGAGGGCAAACAGCCGGCAGAGGGCAAACAGGTTATGCTTGGTATTACCAAGGCATCCCTTGCTACAAACTCCTTCCTGTCAGCAGCATCCTTCCAGGAGACAACAAAAGTCCTGACAGAGGCTGCTATCAAAGGTAAGGTCGATCCGCTGATCGGTCTGAAAGAGAACGTTATCATTGGTAAGCTGATTCCTGCAGGTACAGGTATGAAGCGTTACAGTGAGATCAGTCTTGACACAGGAATGCCGGAAGTAAAAACAGCTTCCGAGGAGCCTGAGGATACAGAGGAAATTTCCGTAGAGGAAGAGAAGACTGAGACTGCTCCGGAGGAAGAGACCGCTGCTGTTGAAGAGACAGCAGAGGAAACTGCACCGGTAGAAGAATAAGTCAATATACCTTGCTAATATAAATAAATCTCCCCCCGGAAATCCGGAGGGAGATTTCTGTTTATAAGCAGGGATTTTCTGAGAGAGGAGGGATTGCGATGGACAAGGAACTGCCAATTTCCCCGTGGCCGGAATGGAAGATCATAAGTAAGATCGGGGAAGGTTCTTTTGGAAGAGTGTATAAAGCTCAGAGAACAGAGAAGGGACGTTCTTTTTACTCGGCAATTAAGATAATCACAATCCCCGCCAGTAAAGGGGAACTGGACAGTGTGCGCTCAGAATCCGGCGATGAAAGATCCGTCCGCGGTTATTTCGAAAATCTGGTGGAGGAGTGCATTCAGGAAGTAAGCACCATGGAGTATTTCCGGGGAAATTCCCATATTGTATCTGTAGAAGATTACAAGGTAATGGAATATCTGGACGAGATCGGATGGGATATTTTTATCCGCATGGAATATCTCACAAGCTTCATGGAATATTATGCGGGAAAAAATCTCACAGAAAAAGAAGTGATGAAGCTTGGCATAGACCTTTGTAAATCACTGGAATACTGCGGGCAGCTTCACATTATCCACAGGGACATCAAACCTGAGAATATTTTTGTATCCAGATTCGGGGATTTCAAGCTGGGAGACTTTGGAATCGCCAGAGAACTGGAAAAAACCATGAGTACCCTTTCAAAAAAGGGAACTTATTCCTATATGGCGCCGGAGATGTACAGGGGAGAACAGTACGACAGCAGAGTGGACATTTATGCACTTGGCCTGGTGTTATATAAACTGATGAATCATAACAGGCTTCCGTTTCTGAATCTTGAAAAACAGCTGATCACATACAGAGATAAGGAAAACGCGCTCACGAGGAGGATGTCAGGCGAAACACCGCCTGCACCTGTGGATGCGGGAGAGGCTTTCGGCTCCGTTATCTTAAAAGCCTGTGCTTATGATGCAAAAGAACGATATCAGACTCCTGATAAGTTTCGGGAAGCACTGGAAGAAATCCGGTATAGAACGGCAAACAGAGAACAGGGAGTTCATGAGAAACCGAAACCAGTGGAGGAAAGACCTGTTCCGGAGTCCATGCCGAAGTTTCTCCAGGAGGGTGCAGCCAGACAGCTGGCAAGAACAAGTCAACTGAATACGGAGGCAATCCGTCAGGCACGTAGAAATCCTGCGCCGGTATCTGTACAGCCGGAGAAACCGACAGCCGGAGAAATAGCAAAAAATGCAGCCCGGAATAGGCCAAAGGCTCAGAGTACAATACAGAATCCTCAAAAATCTGCATCCGGAAAAACAGTATCCGAAAGAGATAGTCTGTCCGGTTATCAGTCAGGATTTTCCCGTCAGCCAGAACCCGGTATAAGAAAAACCGGAGCTGTAAAGCCCAGAGTTACTTCTATCACAGATCTGGAAGACGACCGTGACCAGAATCTCCAGGAGTGGGAAGGATCCGTGTCAGAGAATGGTGGAAATACCGATGACGGAAAGAGGCGGAAAGGCATTTTCAGAATGCTCATAGCAGCCGGGATCATTGTTGTGCTGATCGGCGGGATCATTGCGGTACGAACGATACGGAAACCTTCGGACAACGGGGAACCTTCGTATACAGATTCCGATGATTCTGATGCTCTGAACAAAGGAAATTTCGGCACTGCAGACGATGCAGATAAAAGCTTCGCACAGGCAATGGAAACGATACGTGACCATGCGACAACCATAGAAAATGCTCTGGACAGTTATAGACGTGAAGGCACAGAGGGGGATCGCCTGCGCTTTTATAACGGATCAGGAGAGATCGCCAAAGTACTTGTATATCCCGGCAGTTCCGCAGATGGCGTTTATGAGGAATATTTTTACTGGGGCGAGCAGATGTTTTATACTTATGTATGGGACGGAGATGAAAAACAGTATTTTTATTATCAGGACGGCCTTCTGATCCGATGGATCGATGCAGATGGTAAGGTTCATGATAAAGAGAGTGATAACGACAAATATGTAGAACTGGGAGACAAATACTGGAGTAATTCTGTAATGGAGCTTCAGCAATAATGTCGAAGGGGTTTTTACGAAAGGAAAAAGAATGGCCTATCAGATTGATTATGCATATACATGTCACACCGGAAAGGTGAGGACGAATAATGAGGATAATTTCTGGTGCTGCGGAGTGCGGCTGCCAGTGCACAACCAGGGAGTTGACGGAATCCTGGCAGGTCATACGCAGCATTGGCAGCTTCCCGTACTGGCAGTTTTTGATGGCATGGGAGGGGAAAGCTGTGGTGAGATGGCAGCCTCTGCAGCCGTGGAAGCACTGGGTGGTTTTTATGAAGAAAATAAAAAAAGCCTCAAAAAAGAGCCGGTGGTTTTTCTCACAGGAGCCTGTGCAAATATGAATGAAGCAGTATGCAGATACAGCAGGGAAAATCGTATCAGCAGCATGGGAACTACGATGGCACTTTTGTCTTTCAGTGAAAAAGCGATCTATGCCTGTAATCTTGGGGACAGTCGTATTTACCGCCATTTTCAGGGAAAACTGCAGCAGATATCTACGGATCATGTGATCAGTGGAAAAATGCTTGGAAAAGCTCCTTTGACACAGTACCTGGGTTTTCAGGAGGAAAACATGGCTCTGGAACCATCCATTGTGGAGATCGGCTATCAGACGGGAAGCAGTTATCTGATTTGTTCAGATGGCGTAACGGATATGCTGTCAGATGAAGAAATACAGGAAATCCTGAGCAAAACCGGTACCGCGGAAGAAAAAGTAGAAGAGCTTCTTGAAATGGCGCTGTCCAGAGGTGGAAGAGATAATGTAACGATGATCCTTGCCCAGATCAACGGCTATGAAGAAAAAAATCCTCTCAAACGATGGGCAGAACGGCACAGCACCGGGCGGTAGAAACTCTGCCGGTAATAAAGAGTGGCATTGCTTCCAACCGGCTCAGTCTGCCGGTGAGGAATATAAGGGATAAGGAGAATTTGCGATGAGAAATCGAATGCAGGATCTTGATTTTGAACAGACAGTTGCCTTCGATTCTGTGAAGGATTTTGAATTTACCAGAAAGGCGGCACAGAAGTTCCGCCAGGTTGTCAGTCTGGATTCCTTTGAGGATGAGGATGCAGATGTTATTTTTCATTATCTTTATAAAGAAATGGAAATGGTTTCTTTTGGCGATTATCTGAAAAGATATGTTTATGAGCGTGCAGAATTGGAAGAACCTTTTTCCCAGGTACCCCAGGAGGTTTACAGGGATATTGTGGTGGAATCTTTTAAAGAGACTTACACACCGAAATCCATGTCCCCGACTTCTGCCAAGCTGAGTTCTCTGGTGAACAACTGGCTGACCCAGGCTTCTGTGAAACGTGAGACTGTTTTTCTTCTTGGGTTCGGGCTCCGCATGAGTACGGAGGATGTATCGGATTTTCTGACCAGGGTGCTTCGGGAACAGGATTTTGATTTTCATAATCCGGAGGAAGTAATTTACTGGTATTGCTATCATAACCATCTTGGCTATTATAAGGCAGAAGAATATAAAAAAATCTATAAAGAACTGACACCCACGGAAAAAAAGACCGGTGAGGTTGTATACGGAACAGGTCTCTGTCTGGACAGTGAAGAGAAACTTCTGGAATATCTGGCATTTCTGAAAGGCAGATGCGACGATCCGAAATCGGAAAAGAGTCAGGCTTTTCAGGAATTTATGATCCTTCTGGAACGTGCCCGTAAGATCATTGCAGCCATGTACCAGCAGGATGAAGAGGAAAACGGTGGCAAAAAGATCTGGAAGCCTGAGAATATCAGCGCTTCAGATCTGGAGAAGGTCATCTGCAGCGGTATCCCTATCAACAAGATGGGAAATCTGAAAAAAATGTCCGCTTCTATTCTGGCAAAACATTTCAGCCAGAAGCGGTTCAGCCGCCAGAGGATCAATAACATTCTGAACCATAAGTTTCCGGTAGAACGATTTGATCTGATCACGCTGGAATTTTTTGTGATCTCTCAGGAGATGGCAGATGATGATCCATATACAAGATACCGCCATTTTCTGGATGAGATCCAGGAAATCCTGGCACGATGCGGCATGGGTGAGATCTACATAGTAAATCCATATGAGTGTTTCATCCTCATGTGTCTGCTGACAGACTGTCCGTTGGCAGTTTTTTCCGAGATCTGGGAGAAATCCTATGAAGAAGGGGAAGAGAAGAACTGAAAAGAAGAATAAAAAAGGATGATGCGTGTCTGGTGCATCATCCTTTTTTTAACCAACTGCGGAGCAGTTATTTGGTTATGTATGTGCAGTTATTTTGCTCTACCGGTTTTTGTATTATCCGCCCAGGAAAGGATATAATCTGTACCTTCCTGAAGTGTGGAAGAACCGTATTTTACAACTGGCTTCGGAGTTACCGCAGCTCCTTTGAAAATCTGTTCCGGAATATTTGAAAAATTACAGAGTTTTACAGACGTCATCTGTCTCGTTCCGGAATAATTCTGTTTGTAGGAAAGTGAAAAATCAAGGATCTCATTGCTTGCGGAACAGCGAACAGAGGTAATGGTAAAATCATCAGAAGTCAGCTTTGTGCCATTATAAGTGATGATCAGATTGTTTCGCAGATAAGTGGTTACACTTTCGTTTCCGTAGTTTGTATTTGGAAGCTGAATGGTTTCACCGGAGAGTTTCAGCGGATTGATCGTGAAGTATTTGGAAAATCCGCTTCTGTAGATACCAATACCTGTTATATTGACACGGGGCCTGTTAGTTCTGGAACTTGCCATGGTGTTATTGGAATAAGAAAGAGTATAATCAACATCTTTCTTTAAAGTAACACCGTTCAGTGTGACGGTCGGTTCCGGTTTGAATTCTTTGCCCGGGGCATACTCATAATCCGGAATATCACCGATTTCAGCTTCTGTTATCGGTGTAAGGTCGATATAGAAATATTTATTTCTTACACCGGTGAAATTCCCCATACCGGAAACGGTAACATAAGCATTGCCCTGACGTTCATTATCATGCCAGGAGAGCGTATAATCTACATTTTCTGTCAGGGTCATACCATTCCAGGTAACCGCTGGTTTCGGAGTCAGTGCTGTTCCGGTATACAGATAGGAGGACTGGGAAAAAGCAATATTTGCCTGAGAGAGACTGACCTGTCGGATAAAGAAATTATTGGTCAGAGTTCCTGAATAAAAACCAAGGCCTGTGATCGTAAAGCTTCCCAGACCACTGTTCTGATTGTTGGAGAAGGAAATGGCATAATCTTTTCCTTCAGCCAGTGTACGGTCATGAAACTTAAGTACAGGAGAAAAAGTGATCGGTTTTCCTGTGTAATTCCAGGAATTTGTGTAGGACAGGGAAGTTTCACTGGAATTTTCCAGATTATAGTAAGCATTGAGATCCGCGGTCAGTGTTTTGGCCGGTCAGGATTTTAAGGTGGCGGTAACGGTAGTGTTTCCTTTGCTTTTCAGTCGGATAACGCCGTTCTGATCTACAGTGGCAATGGAAGGATCTCCTGTTGCCCATGTGAAAGAAGACGGGTCAAGGCTGGAACTCATATAGCTGAATCCGTTGCAGGTTACATAAATAGTCAGTGTCTTCTGTTCTGGTCATAGCGCATTCCAGAAGGTTCTTATCCATAGTAACAGGGGACAGGTTCTTTTTGGCACGTTTCTGGTTTACCAGATCAAGGACCTGATAAGCATAATCATAGCGGCGTGTACCCTGGCTGAGTTTCAGCTCAACAGTAGTCTGGTCAGATGCTGCCTGCACACAGACCACGTGGCCTGGCACCAGCAGAATAAGCAGGAGCAGCAGTGCAGGCCAGAATAAGTGTCTTGTTTTTTCTCTTTCGTCTGGTTCATGATGTTTTCCTTCCCGGTAAAAAATGAAGATATTTTTTTTATTATTCGTTGTAATATCCGTAGATCGCACGGCTGTCCTGAGCAATGGTATTCTGTGCCGCGGCGGTATCGTTAAGATCCTGTGACATGAAGCAGATCACAAGGTCGATTCCCTTTGCAGTATCGTAGATGATACCGGCATCATTCTCCACAGTGTCAAGCTCTCCGGTCTTGTTGGCGACTTTTACACCTTCTGGCAGCTGAGCGGGGATTTTGTTGGTTCTTGTCTGCATTTTCAGGAGGTGGTACATGTATTCCGCACCTGCAAGAGTATCTTCTGCCGCGCTGCCCTTGTCCATCTGATAGATGGTCTTCAGGAATTTTCCGCAATCTTTTACAGAGGTGTAATTATCTCCATTGGAATTATCTGCAAGAAGGAGACGTCCCATGGAAGTGTTGGTGTATCCATGATCCTGGCAGAATTTATTGACACGCGCCATTCCGGCTGCGTCATCACCGCCTCCGAGACAGTTGACAAGCTTGTTTGCTGCGTCATTATCACTGACTGTGATCATGGAATTCAGGTTGTTATCCAGGGTTTCTTTTCCGTAAGTTGTGGAAAGACTGTCATAATCTTCATATACAGCACCCATGATATACAGCTTGATCAGACTGGCAGCCTGCATCTTCTGATCATTGATGGCACCTTCGGTATTTTTTGCAAGATTACATACATATACGGACCAGGTACCGTTATCAGTCGGAAGAAGTGACTGTACCTGACTCAGTACGTTGTCCATGCTGGAGTCGGAATTATCGGTAAAAGTGCTGCTTCCACTGGAAGGAGACAGAGTGCCCTCTTCCTGTGAAGCTGCTGCGCTTTCCTGGCTTGCGGAAGAATCTGTGGAAGAATCAGAATTCTGCTCCTGAGAGCTGGAATCCTGAGAATCCGGGGAAGCGGCAGCTGCTGCACTTTCAACGGTAGGATCATCCGCATAAAGAGCATCCAGCTGATCTGCCTTGCTACTCAGCTCAGCAGCAGAATCAGAAACTTCCTGAACATTTTTCTGAAGGTCGGAAACCTTGGACTGAAGAGATTCAAGCTTGTTCAGTGAACGGACATTCAGTGCACCCAAACCCACCAGGGCAACGGCAAGCACTGCGATCACAACATATAAAAATACATTTTTTTTCATAAGAAATACTCCTTTTACTGCTGAAAATAAGCATCAATTCCATTGGCGATCCCTTCGGCCATTGTCTGCTGGAAGGAAGAATCTGCCATCTTCAGATCATCATTCTGATTGGTCATAAATCCCATTTCCACAATAGTAACCGGTATGGTACTCCAGTTGATTCCTGTCATGGTATCTGTATAGATAATACCGCGGTTCTGAAAACCGGTAGCTGCACAGTAGGAATCAATGATGCACTGGGAAAGACGGTTGGAACTGTCATAGAGACTGGAAACATAAGGATTCTGCTGTGATGGGCACATGGTCAGTGCGCCGGAAACAGAAGAAGAATCATCGCCGTTTGCATGGACACGTACACAGATTTCTGCACCCTGGGATGCTACCAGCTCCGCACGTTCCTTGTTGCTGATCGCAGTATCATTGTCAGTTCTTGTCATTACAACCTGATAGCCATGTTGCTCCAGGATATCTTTCAGAAGAAGAGAGACATTCAGATTCAGCTGATATTCCGGAAGGCCGCTGAAAGAACCACTGGTTCCGGTAGAAGCTTTTGCTTTCATGGTGGAGGAACCAGGTCCGTTGGGCTCTGTGGCGCTCATATCCACGTTTTCACCCTGATGTCCGGGATCAATTCCTACGATGTGACCATTTGCAGCAGAAGCAGTGGTATCGCTGCCTCCGTCAGAGAATCCCTCACCACCGGCTTCACTGAAAACAGAAGGTTTGGAACTTTTCTGGCTGTTTTCGGATTCCGGTGCGCGTTCGTGTTCGCTGGTGTTGTTCTTTACTGCCTGTTCAGTCTGGGAGCGTTGCTGCAGATATTTGTCGGCTGCCTGTTTCTTTTCGATCTTGGCTGTATAAAGGTCAATATCTTCTTTCATGGCTTTCTGCTTCGTTTTGACCGGTTCGATGACGGAAGTCATTTTCTGGTCTGCGGCATCAATTTTCTGATAGGTTTTGTAACTTAAGCCAAAAAGCAGTCCAATACAGATAAGACCCGTCAGAAACAGGACGATCGCCATCAGATGGGGCTTTTTTTCCATAAGATCATGTCCTTTCTTGGGAAATAGTTTGTATTTGTAAAACATTATAAAGAAGGACTTCGGAAAAAGCAATTGCGAAATTCTCCTTGACAAAAGAGAAAAGTATGATACTATATATGTAAAATAATTATATATAAAAATTTTATATATAAAATAATTACATAAAGGGGTGAGCGTATGTATTACTATCCGGTGTCAGCTGTGCTGACGGAATGCCTGATCCTCTCTGTTGTGGAACAGCAGGATTCCTACGGATATGAGATTAGTCAGACTGTGAAGATGGTAGCATCGATTAAGGAATCAACTCTGTATCCTATTTTGAGGAAGCTGGAGACAGGCGGATATCTGACAACTTATTCCGAGGAGTTCCAGGGAAGGAAGCGCAAGTATTATTCCATCACAGAGGAAGGACGCAGTCATCTGGAATATCTGAGGAAAGAGTGGAGAGAATACCGCGATACCATAGATGATATTGTGGAAGGGAGACTTCGAAAATGACGAGGAAAGAGTATATGGAGCAGCTCAGGAAATATCTGAAGCGGCTTCCGAAAGAAGATTATGAGAATGCCATTGAATATTTTTCGGAATATTTCGATGAGGCAGGTCCGGAGAATGAGCAGCAGGTAATGGAGGAACTTGGCGAGCCGAAGGAAGCAGCCAGGGAACTGCTTCTGAATCTTCTGCAGGAGAGTGTGGGAGACGGGAAAGACAGTACCGGAGAAAAAGAGACGGAACTGCCGGCAGAAGGTTCCGGCAACCGACGGAGTGCAGCAGGACAAAATGCAGCTGCTTCAACCAGTGATTCTACAAAGAAGAAACGTTCTCCGGGTAAGATCATCCTCCTTGCAATTCTTGTCCTCTGTGCGTCACCGGTAAGTCTGGCACTTATGTTCAGTGTGCTGGCAGTATTGTTTGCCGTAGTAGTTGTGATCGCAGCCGTGATTTTTTCCCTGGGTGTGGCCAGCATCGCAACCATAGCCGGAGGAATCATGGTAGCCGGTTTTGGAGCCACACTGATCCTGAAATCTGTGGCAGCAGCCTGCATGATGGTTGGCGGCGGATTTCTTATGGCAGGAGCCGGAATCCTGGTCGGTGTGCTTACCATATATATCTGTAAATGGTGTGCAACAGGAATCGGACGTCTGGTAAACCGATTTGTAAGAAAGAAGGTGCAAAGAAATGAATAAGATCGCAAAAACAGCATTGATGACAGGCACAGCGCTCTGTGTGGCGGGAGTCGTTCTTTCTACAGCAGGATATTTTGCCGGGGGAAAAGATTTCACATATGCTTCAGATCATGTGTATGTATCCGGAGGAAATTCTTCTGCTCATAAAAACCTTGCAGTTATGAAAAAAGAACAGATCGATGATTTTACAAAACTGAATGTAGATTTTGAGGATCTTGACCTGGATATCCGGACTTCGGATGATGACCATTATTATATGGAATATAAACTTGAGAAAAACGGAAAGAAAGATCCCCTGACCTGGGAGGATAAAGACGGAGAACTTACACTTAAGGAGTCCGAAGGAGGAACGGGAGGTTATTTTATAACATATGATCTGGGAGTCTTTCGGACACATATAGAGCAGACCCAGAAAGAAGATGCGGTAAATACAGTGATTCTCTATGTGCCGGAGAAAGCGCAGCTTCTGGAAGCTGAGATTCAGCTTTCGGACGGAGATTTTACTGCCGATCAGCTTTTATGTGAAAAAATGACAGCGCAACTTTCCGATGGAGATCTGATGCTGGACAAAGGCGTGTTTGAAAAATTTGAGGCAAAGCTTGGCGACGGAGATCTGGATGTAAAAGAGCTTCAGTGTACGGATAACATGCAGCTGAAATCCGAAAGCGGAGATGTGAGCATAAAAAGAGCAGATCTTACAGACGGCCAGATTTCTCTTGATGATGGTGAGCTTCAGATGGGCAACAGCAGTTTCAACGGAGATATAGAAATCACCAGCTCCAACGGAGATGTTTCCATCCAAATGAAAAAGAGCAGCGTGGATAAAACCAACATTTATCTGAAAACCACAGACGGGGATGTAGATACAGGAGATCTTTCCCGTGGAAAATCCAGCAATGAGGAAGACTTCTCTGTTTATGAGAACCAAGTAGGCACTTCCGCACCGACTTTAAGTGTGAAATGTAGCGACGGAGATATTATGTTAACCGAATCTGCAAAGTAGATAATGCGGATAGCAGATATCTGCCTGAACAGTCATCTGACCCTGAATCCGCCAGATAATAAAGAATGATCCAATAAAAGAAATCTTCTGAACAGCAGCAGACAAAAACACTGCCGTTTGGAAGATTCTTTTTGTTGTAAACAAAATATGAGGATGGTAAAATATACATCTGACGTAACGTTATACCGAGCAGGAGAAGGTAAAAAAAATCAAATGATAAAAAAAGATAATACTTCAAAACAGATCAGGATCTACTGTCTGGTCGTAGGGATCATTTCCTTCTTTATAGTATCCGTCTGCGGACAGCTGCTCAACAGGAATACTGTAAATGAAGAGAAAATGCGAGCTGCTTTTACAGCGGAAACAACCGTGAACCGGATAAGATCACAGCTTAACCGATATCTTGATGTCTCAGAATTCTTTCAGAATATAATTGAATCCGGACATCAGATGGACAGCAAAGAATTTCAGGCTCTGTCGCAGATGATCTCCGATGATTCTCAAATTATAAAAGTTATTGAACAGGCACCGGACGGAGTAGTTAAGGATATTTATCCTCTGAAAGGAAATGAGGCAGCTTTTGGAATTGATATGCTAAATAATCCGGCCCGTAAATATGAAGCGAATCTGGCAATGAAAAGCGGCCAGTATACCATAGCCGGTCCTTATGAGCTGAATCAGGGAGGCCTTGGCTCACTGTTGTTTGAACCGATTTATATTACAGATAAATCCGGGGAAAAATCCTTCTGGGGATTCTCAATCCTGGTACTTGACTGGAACCGATTTCTGGAAGAACTGGAACTGGATAAGCTTACCGATGCTTCCTACTGTTATCAGATGTGGAAAAAAGACGGAAATTCCGGAAAGAAAACCATCATCGCCCAGGGGGGAGATGCGATTCACAAAGGAGCTGTACAGATCAGCTGTAAGGTTCCAAATGACACCTGGTATTTTGAGATTATTCCACATACCGGATGGGTTACCGTGAAACAGCAGGCACTGGTTTTTCTGGTTGCTGTAAGCATAGCGGTTCTGGCCACTGCGATCTGTTATCTGATGCTTCACAGAAAACAGAGAGAAAAACTGTATACAGAAGAAATCCGGAAGTCCGCGGAAAAAGCCAGAAAAGCAAATGAGGCAAAGACGAGATTTCTCTTTAACATGAGCCATGATATCCGGACGCCAATGAATGCCATCGTAGGATTTTCCGGACTTCTTGAGAAGAGTCTCCATGATGAAAAGAAATCTCTTGGCTACATAAAAAAGATCAGGGTTTCCAGCGATATTTTGCTGACGATCATCAATCAGGTTCTGGAAATGGCCCGTATCGAAAGTGGAAAGATCACTCTGAATCCGGAAAGTGTAAATATCCGTGAAATGGTGGAAGCCATGAACACCGTTTTTGAATCATCCCTTACAAAAAAATCTCTGGAATATCAGTGCAGCCTGAATGTGGTCCACGATCAGATCCTGTGTGATAAAACAAAGATGGAGGAAATTATTCTGAATGTTGTCAGCAATTCCATCAAGTATACCAATCCTCATGGAAAGATCACAGTATCCATTGATGAGCTGGATTCTGAGGATGAGAAAAACGCAAACTATAAAGTTGTTGTAGAAGATAACGGGATTGGAATGAGCCAGGATTATCTTCCACATATCTTTGAGGAATTTTCCAGGGAACATACTTCTACGGAAACCAGAGTTGCAGGCACAGGACTTGGACTTCCAATCGTAAAATCTCTGGTTGACCGGATGGGTGGAACCATCGAAGTAGAAAGTGAAGAGGGAAAAGGCACCCGCTTTATTATGAAATTTTCTTTTCCTGTCAGTTTAGAAAACCAGGTTCGGGAAAAAGAGAAACAGAATATTCCGGATATTACAGAGAAGCTTGAAGGAAAACGGATTCTTCTTGCGGAAGATAATGAACTGAACGCGGAAATTGCGGAGACAGTTCTTGAAGAAACCGGAATAAAAGTGAAACATGTGGAAGATGGCATCCAGTGTATTGAGGAACTGAAAAAGATGCCGGAGAAATATTATGATGTGATCCTGATGGATGTCCAGATGCCAAATATGGATGGTTACACGGCAACACAGAGGATCCGGGATTTGGACGATTCGAGAGCTGAGATTCCGATCATTGCCATGACAGCCAATGCTTATGATGAGGACAGACGGAAGGCACAGGAAGCGGGAATGGATGGTTTTCTGGCGAAGCCACTGGACGTGGATGAGATGATGCGTCTGCTGGCCCAAATTATAAAAACAGAATAAATGAAACAGCACAAAACGCAGGATTTTTCTGGAGAAAAATTCCTGCGTTTTTTTGGCGGAAATGTATTGACAAATCCCTGTACTATGATATAATTCAATCAAATCACAGAAAACATATATAGTTACTAGGAAATAAGGAAATAGAGATAAGGAATTAAGGAGGATATCACCATGGGTAAAATTTACGGAAGCGCACTGGAACTGATAGGAAACACACCACTTGTAGAGATCAAGAATGTAGAGAAGTCAGAGGGACTTGAGGCTACCATTCTTGCCAAGCTTGAGTATTTTAACCCGGCAGGAAGTGTTAAGGACAGAATCGGTAAGGCAATGATCGAGGATGCAGAGCAGAGAGGCGTTCTGAAACCGGGCGCAACCATCATCGAACCAACATCCGGTAATACAGGAATCGGACTTGCAGCCATCGCAGCTGCCAAGGGATATAAGACAATCCTTACCATGCCGGAGACCATGAGTGTTGAGAGAAGAAACATCCTGAAAGCATACGGTGCAGAGGTAGTTCTGACAGACGGAGCCAAGGGAATGAAAGGTGCCATTGCCAAGGCAGAAGAGCTTGCCAAGGAGATCCCGGGAAGCTTTATCCCAGGACAGTTTGAGAACCCGGCCAACCCGAAGACACATGCAGCGACTACAGGTCCGGAGATCTGGAACGATACAGACGGAAAGGTAGACATCTTCGTAGCTGGTGTTGGTACAGGCGGAACGATCACAGGTACAGGTGAGTATCTGAAGAGCCAGAACCCGAACGTGAAGGTTGTAGCTGTTGAGCCGGCAACTTCTCCTGTACTTTCCGAGGGAAAAGCAGGCCCGCATAAGATCCAGGGTATCGGTGCTGGTTTTGTTCCGGATACACTTGACACCAAGGTTTATGATGAGATCATCGCAGTAGAAAATGAGGATGCATTTGAGACATCCAAACTCCTCACCAAGAAAGAGGGAATCCTTACAGGAATTTCTTCCGGTGCAGCTCTCTATGCTGCAATCCAGCTTGCAAAACGCCCGGAGAACAAGGGAAAAGTGATCGTAGCACTTCTTCCGGACAGTGGAGACCGTTACTACTCCACACCACTGTTTACAAAATAATCGATCCGAAGACCGCTTCTTTTGCCCCGAAGCGTGATCCTGCGGGATTATTTACGGCGCTCCTGAATGCCTGTCCAAGCAGGCTGCCGGAGCGCCGGTTTTATTCTTATTTTTACCGAATCAAGTAAGTCCCCTGCGGGGTTGCGAAAAACAATAAGCATTGGATGGGGACTTGCTTGTATCAGGAGGAGTGCAGGCTCCTTCTGATAAACTGCGAAGCAGTTATTCGGTTATGAGCAAGTAGCAAAGCGGATTGCGAATATCCGCTTGACTTGTATCAGATAGTTTTTTAGGGTATAATAGAGAAAACGAATAAAACCTATTAACAATATAAAGAATAAAGTCTGCAAAGCAGATTCTGTTTCTTATGAAAGAAGATACAGGAAGCTGCCTGTGCATCACAGAGAAGGGTGCCGGTCATGGAATACAGAGGAATATTTCCGGCTGAACAGCTGCACAATAACAGAAAGAGCAAAAGACTATAAATAAGAAGAATACTGAAATATTGGAGGTAAATATTACATGAGGATTTCTACAAGAGGAAGATATGCGCTGAGACTGATGTTGGATCTTGCTACAAATTATACAGGAAAACCGATCCGCCTGAAGGATGTGGCGAAGCGCCAGGAGATCTCCGATAAATATCTGGAGCAGATCATCTCCATTCTGAACAAAGCAGGCTTTGTCCGCAGTGTCCGTGGCCCTCAGGGTGGCTATGCACTGCAGCAGACCCCGGATAAATACACCGTCGGAATGATCCTCCGCCTCACAGAAGGAAGCCTTTCCCCTGTGGAATGTCTGGACGACAACGGAGCCATCTGTGACCGTGAGGAGAACTGCGTCACCCAGATCCTCTGGAAAAAGCTGGACGATGCCATCAAAGGTGTGGTAGATCATATAACACTGGAAGACCTGATGAACTGGCAATCCGTCAAGGCGGACGAGTACATCATATAAAAAAAGCTGCGCAAGCAGCTTTTTTTATATCACATTTTTTTACTAACATTTTACAAAACCGCGATTTTATATTTTACCTTCCATTCCTATAATAACACCTGTATTTAAGCAGTAAGCAAGTAAAAATGATCATAGAAATGAGGAGAAAAAAATCATGAAAAAAAGAATCGCAGGTATCTTAACAGCAGCACTTATCGGAACTACAGTAATGGGAACCGTTGTAATGGCAGCACCATCCGGAGCAATCGACGTAATTTCCCGTGAGGACGGATCCGGAACACGTGGAGCATTCGTAGAGCTGTTTGGGATCGAAGAAGAAAAAGACGGCGAGAAAGTAGATATGACAACACAGGAAGCAAGCATCACAAACAACACAGATGTAATGCTTACCACAGTAGCAGGCGATGAGAACTCTATCGGATACGTATCCCTTGGTTCCCTCAACGATACAGTAAAAGCAGTAAAGATCGACGGAGCAGAGGCAACAGCAGAGAACGTTGCAGATGATACATACAAGGTAGCACGTCCGTTCAACATCGTAACAGGCGACAAGCTCAGTGATGCAGCACAGGATTTCATCAACTACATCATGAGCTCTGACGGACAGGACATCATCGAAAAAGAAGGCTACATCAAAGTAGATGAAAAAGCAGAGGCATACAAAGCCGGAGATGCAAAAGGCAAAGTCGTAGTTATGGGATCTTCTTCCGTAGGACCTGTAATGGAGAAACTTGCAGAGGCATATCAGAAAACAAACAAAGACATCACAGTAGAGGTTCAGGTCAGCGACTCCACAACAGGAATCAACAGCGCAACAGAGGGTGTATGTGATATCGGAATGGCATCCCGTGACCTGAAGGATGAGGAAACAGAGAAAGGTGTTAAAGCTACAGAGATCGCAAAAGATGGTATCGCAGTCATCGTAAACAACGACAATGACCTTGAGGAGCTTTCAAGTGACCAGGTAAAATCCATCTTCACAGGTGACATTACAGATTGGGAAGACGTGACCAAATAAATCCCCGGGCAAAAAACGATTGAAGTATCTTACAGAGAGCGGCGATCATGACAAGGTCAGGAAAGCCGCTCCGTTATATATCAGCACAGTGGATATCCACTGGGACAGAGAGAAAGGTGTCTTATGAATCATTTAGGAGAAAAGGCCATGAAGGTCGTTTTCCTCATTGCGGCCTGTGCATCGGTACTTGCAGTATTTCTGATCTGCGTGTTCCTTTTTGCAAACGGCCTTCCGGCAATGGGAAAGATCGGTCCCTTAAAATTCCTCTTCGGAACAGAATGGAGACCAACAAACGATAAATTCGGAATCCTGCCAATGATCGTGGCAAGTATTTATGTAACTGCAGGAGCAATCCTTATCGGAGTGCCGATCGCACTTTTTACATCCGTATTTATGGCAAGATATTGTCCGAAAAAAATCTATAAACCACTGAAATCCGGTATTGAGCTTATGGCAGGCGTTCCATCCATCGTATATGGCTATTTTGGCCTGGTTCTCCTAGTACCGCTGATCCGCCAGCTGTTCGGAGGAACCGGAAGCAGTATGCTGGCAGCATGTATCCTTCTGGGAATCATGATCCTTCCGACGATCATCGGAGTTACGGAATCGGCAGTACGAAGCGTTCCGGAAAGCTATTATGAAGGCTCACTTGCACTTGGCGCAACAAAAGAAAGAAGCATTTTCTTTGTTATGCTTCCGGCAGCAAAGTCAGGAATCCTGGCAGGCGTTGTCCTTGGGATCGGACGTGCCATCGGTGAGACCATGGCCGTGATCATGGTAGCCGGAAACCAGCCACGTATGCCGAAGGGACTTCTTCAGGGTGTCCGTACCATGACTGCAAACATCGTAACAGAGATGGGATATGCATCAGGACTTCACAGAGAAGCACTGATCGCAACAGGAGTTGTACTCTTTGTATTTATCCTGATCATCAACTTAAGTCTTTCACTGCTGAACAGGAGGGCGGAGCATGCAAACTAATGTATCAGTAGCCGCGGATCCTGCGGTAGAAACAACCATGAAAAAAAGAAATACACTTACCATAGGAGATCAGCTGAAGTCTTATGCAAGACATCCTGGTGCAGGAGTCCTGGCATTCCTCACATTGCTGGGAGCAGTGATCACTTTTGCACTGCTGTTCTTCCTGATTGGCTATGTGCTTGTAAAAGGTATTCCTTATCTGAATGCAAGTCTGTTCAGCCTTACCTATACCTCAGAGAATGTTTCCCTTCTCCCGTCACTGATCAATACCCTGATCATGACACTGGTATCTCTGGCGATTGCCGCTCCGGTAGGAATTTTTGCAGCGATCTTCCTTGTGGAATATGCAAAAAAAGGCAGCCGCTTTGTAAAGCTGATCCGTATTACCGCAGAGACACTTTCCGGCATTCCATCCATCGTATATGGTCTGTTCGGTATGCTGTTCTTTGTAACTGCGCTGCACTGGGGCATGTCTCTTCTTTCCGGTGCCCTGACCATGGTGATCATGGTACTTCCCCTGATCATGCGTACCGCTGAGGAAGCGCTGAAATCCGTTCCGGATTCTTACCGTGAGGCAAGCTTCGGACTTGGAGCAGGCAAGCTCCGTACTATTTTTACTATCGTACTTCCCTCCGCAGTTCCCGGAATCCTGGCAGGTGTGATCCTGGCCATCGGACGTGTGGTAGGTGAGACAGCGGCACTTCTTTATACCTCCGGTACTGTTGCGGCAGTTCCAAACAGCCTGATGGGTTCCGGACGTACCCTGGCACTTCACATGTATGTGCTTTCCAGTGAGGGACTTCATGTAAACCAGGCATCTGCAACAGCAGTAGTCATTCTGGCATTTGTACTTGTTATCAACGGACTGTCCGGTCTGGTAGCCAGAAAAATTGCGAAAGGATAATGATCGATCATGAGTGAAAATACAAAAATTTCAATTGATAATATGAATCTCCATTACGGAAGCTTTCATGCCCTGAAGGGAATCAATATGGAGATCCCGGAAAAAGAGATCACAGCATTTATCGGACCAAGCGGCTGTGGTAAATCCACACTTCTGAAATCCTTAAACCGTATGAACGACCTTGTGGAGGGCTGTACCATCACAGGAAAGGTAGCACTTGACGGGGAAGATATTTACGGAGATATGGACGTGAATCTTCTGCGTAAACGTGTGGGAATGGTATTCCAGAAGCCCAATCCGTTCCCGATGAGCATTTATGATAACATTGCATACGGCCCGAGAACACACGGTATCCGTTCCAAGGCGAAGCTGGACGAGATCGTGGAAAAATCTCTCCGTGATGCGGCCATCTGGGATGAGGTCAAGGACCGTCTGAAAAAAAGTGCTCTTGGAATGTCAGGCGGACAGCAGCAGCGTCTCTGCATTGCCCGTGCCCTGGCAGTACAGCCGGAGGTGCTTCTTATGGATGAGCCCACATCTGCCCTGGACCCGATCTCCACTTCCAAGATCGAGGATCTGGCAGTAGAGCTTAAAAAGGATTACACCATTGTCATGGTCACACATAACATGCAGCAGGCAACCCGTATCTCCGACAAGACGGCATTTTTCCTTCTTGGTGAGGTTGTGGAATTTGCGGATACAGACAAGCTGTTCTCCATGCCGGCAGATAAGCGTACAGAGGATTATATTACAGGAAGGTTTGGTTGATATTATGTCAGAACGTTTTGTAAGACAGCTGGAAGAACTTCACGTGGAACTGATCACCATGGGAAGTCTCTGCGAAAAAGCAATTTCACTTTCTGCCAAAGCTATTCAGGGTGAAGGCGGGATGACTCTCATTGGAAAGATCTTTGAGACGGAAAAAGAGATCGATGCACAGGAAAGAGAGATCGAAAATCTCTGTATGAAGCTTCTTCTTCATGAGCATCCGGTAGCCGGAGATCTGCGATCCATTTCCGCAGCGCTGAAGATGATCTCCGATATGGAACGCATCGGTGACCAGGCAGCAGATATTGCGGATCTGTCCAAGCATATCGAGGACAAAGCAGTTACCGGAGATATCATTAATATCCGGAAGATGGCTGAGGATACAGTCCGCATGGTGACAGAAAGCATTGATGCTTTTGTAAAGGGCGATCTGGAACTCTGCAGACAGGTGATCAATGATGATGACAAGGTAGATAATGCGTTTAATGAGATCAAGGAAAAACTGGTTGAAATCTTAAGCAGCGGAAGCCCGGATGCCAGATTGGGGCTTGACATTCTCATGGCTGCGAAGTATTTTGAACGTATCGGTGATCACGCAGTAAACATTGCGGAGTGGGTAGAATACTCCATTACCGGAGTCCACAGAAGCAGCGCCAGTCACACGGACAATTATCTTACCGGAGAATGATTATTTTGAGTAAAAAAATATTTAAGTATATTATGCTGGTCTCATCCATGGTTACCGTGCTGGGACTGGCATTTGTCATTGGTATCCTTTCTCATTCATTCCAGCGTCAGCTGATGAATGAGCTGAAAAAAGAAGCTGTTTTCATTTCCAGAGGAGTAGAAGCAGCAGGGACAGATTATCTGGATCAGCTGAGTAACACAGATTCCAGGATTACCTATGTGGATGAAAGTGGAAAAGTCCTCTATGATAATGAAGCAGATGTGGAAAATATGGAGAATCACGGTCACAGAAAAGAGATCCGTGAGGCAGAGCTTAACGGAGAAGGAGAAGATGAGAGAATGTCTTCCACGCTTTCCGAAAAGACCATGTACTATGCGCTGCGCCTGGACAATGGCAATGTTCTTCGTGTCTCCAGCACCCAGAAATCAGCTTTTGCGCTTGTGTGGCAGCTGGTACCGCCGCTTTTGGGCGTATTGTTTCTGATTCTTGTTCTTTCTGCGGTATTTGCTTCCAGACTTTCCGGCAGGGTGGTGGAACCTCTTAACAATCTGGATCTGGAACATCCTGAAGAAATTAATGTGTATGAAGAGGTGGAACCTCTTATCAGCAAAATTTACCGTCAGAACCGTCAGATCCGTCTGCAGCTTGAGGCGGCCAGAAGACAGCAGAAAGAATTCTCCATTATTACGGAGAACATGCAGGAGGGTCTTCTTGTGATCGACCGTTATACCATGGTACTTTCCGGAAACTCCAGTGTCGGGAAGCTTCTTAAGGTAAACGAGATCAGAACCGGGGAAAGCGTATATCTTCTGAACCGTTCCGAGGACTTCAGAGGTGTTGTGGAGCAGGTTCTTGAAGGAAATCATGAGGACAAAATTCTCCGTCTGGATGGCAGCGACATCCAGGTGATCGCCAATCCGGTCACAAGAGAAAACAAGACAGAAGGTGCGGTGATTCTTCTGGTGGACGTAACCGAAAAAGTAGAACGGGAACAGCTGCGCAGAGAATTTTCCGCCAATGTTTCCCACGAGCTGAAAACACCGCTGACTTCTATTTCCGGCTTTGCAGAGATCATGCAGGACGGATTTGTGAAGGATGAGGATGTGAAGGTTTTTGCAGGACGCATCTATAAGGAAGCGCAGAGGCTGATCCGTCTGGTTGGAGATGTGATCCGGATCTCCCGTCTGGATGAAGGCGGATTGCCGTATCAGTGGGAAGAACTGGATCTGTACAGTATGGTTCATGATATTTTTTCCACACTTCATGAAGCTGCCAGGAAGCAGGAAGTGCATATGTATATGGAAGGCGGAAGTACCATGCTGGATACGGTGCCTACCATTATGGAAGAAGTTCTTTACAATGTCTGTGATAATGCCATCAAATATAACCACAGGGGTGGAGAGGTTTTTGTACAGCTGAAGGATGAAGGCGATGTGGTTCGTATAAATGTGCGGGATACGGGAATCGGGATTCCGAAAGAAGATCAGGAACGCATTTTCGAGCGTTTTTATCGGGTGGACAAAAGCCATTCCAAGGAAATCGGCGGAACCGGCCTTGGCCTTTCTATTGTGAAGCACGGGGTAAAAACTCTGAACGGCAGGCTGTGGCTTAACAGTGAACCGGGACAGGGAACCGAGATCATTATGGAATTTCCGAAACATCATATGGAAAAGGAAGCAGCAGAGTGAACATAGGTCGTGCAGCGATGATGTTCATAGGCATGCAGCAGAGTGGAAGATGAACGGCCGTTCTGTTGTATGCATCTGCTGTTTTTTATATCGTAGTATATTGCTAGTTGGAGGTTGATGGTTTGACAGACTGGAAGGGTTATGCTATCTTATGTAATAATAATCAGAATAAGCAACAGGAAAGCGGATGATAACGGTCCGCTTTCTGTATTATAATTGGTTCGGAATAATTCCGGACGACTATACTGAGGGGAATAAAAATATGATACAGGCAATTGTTTTATTGGTGTTCCTGATCTTTCTGAATTCTGTTTTCGCAGGTGCGGAAATGGCGATTCTGTCCATGAATGAAGCGAAGATGAAGGAGCTGGCAGAAGAGGGAGATCACCGGGCGCAGATTTTGATAAAGCTTACAGAACAGCCGGCACATTTTATGACAGCGATCCGTGTAACGGTAACTACGGCCGGCTTTCTGCAGAGTGCTTTTGCAGCGGAATATTTTGCACAGCCTATGACTGCGGCACTGATAAAGGCAGGAGCAGATGTACCACAGAACATTCTGAAAATCGTATGTATGATCATTGTGACCATACTGCTTTCCTATGTAAGTCTTCTGTTCGGAGAACTGGTGCCAAGACGTCTGGGAATGAAAAATCCGGATGAGCTGTCTCTGCGTCTGGCAGGACTTCTTAAGATCGCGATGATCGCAGTCTGGCCGGCTACTGCACTTCTGACAGTAACTGCCAATGGTGTGCTGTATCTGATGGGGATCAAACCGGAAGAAAAAGAGGAGCAGGCCACAGAGGAAGAGATCCGTATGCTGCTTACAGAGGGAAATGAACAGGGCAGCATCCAGCAGGAAGAAAGCGAGATGATCCAGAATGTTTTTGACCTGGATGATACTGCGGCAGATGAGATCTGTACACACAGAAGAGATGTGGTTGTCCTCTATATGGAGGATTCAGATGAGGAATGGGAACGGATTATCAGAGAGAACCGTCACACCTTTTATCCGGTATGCGGGGAAGACCAAGATGATATTATCCATATTCTGGACACCAGAGATTATTTCCGCCTGGATGACAGATCCAGAGAAGCTGTTCTGCAGCATGCCTGTTATTCACCGTTTTTTGTACCGGAATCCATGCGTGCCAACCTGATCTTCCGGGAAATGAGGGAAAAACGGGATTATTTTGCAGTAGTGCTGGATGAATACGGCTGCTTTGTGGGAATTGTCACTCTGCATGATCTTGTGGAGACGCTGGTAGGAGATATTGACGACAGGACAGATCTGCCGAAGCCGGATGATATTGAGAAGACAGGAGAACATATCTGGAAAATACAGGGAGGAGCGATCCTGGATGATGTGGCAGAGGTCATAAATGTGGAGCTTCCTGTAGAAAAATATGATACTTTCAGCGGCTTTGTCTGCGGAGTTCTGGAACGTGTACCGGAGGACGGAGAACAGTTCCGATGCAGCTGGAAAAACCTGGATATTGTGGTAAATCAGGTCAGAAACCATACCGTTGTGGAGGGAATCGTTCATGTTCAGCCAGAGAAAAAAGTGCAGGAACAGAAAGAAGAGATCTGACAAAACCTTGTTCAGCCAGGTCATGGGACAGTTATCGGGAGAAAGATCTCCGGGGATTTATGGACATTTTCGAACATGTTGTTGCTTGAAAGTATGTTATTTTTATGACATAATAAGGAAATAACCCGAGGAAAGCTTGTGATGGGGGAGAGAAAATGCCAGGTTTTACAAGACAGATCATACTGCATACACTGACGGAACTTATGAACGAAAAACCATTGTCCAAGATCACGGTAAAGGACATCGTGGAACGCTGTGGAGTAAACAGGAATACATTTTACTACCATTTCAGAGATATTCCGGATGCAGTGGAAGCAATGGTAAAGGAAGAGCTGAATGACATTCTGAAGGATCAGAAAGTACCGGAATCAGTCAGCGACTGTATGGAAATCCTTGTCAACGCAGTTCAGAAGAACAAAAAAGCCATGATACATCTGTACCGCTCGATCCAGAGGGATGTATTTGCCGATTATCTGGATCATGCCGCAGAGCGTGTGGTGGAGGAGCTGATCAACAGGGCGGTCGGAGACTTTGAAATGGATCAGGAAGATAGGCATCTTATAAGCCGGTATTATAAATGTGTATTTGTGGGAGTGATCCTGGACTGGCTACGGCATGATATGGATTATGATATCCTGTCAGATATGCATAAGTTGGAGTATATTTACGAGAAGAGCCTTGAGAGTCAGTACAAAAATCTGAAATAAAAGCTATGATTTCAACTAAATGAAGATTAAAAATATCCATTTAGTGTAGAACAGGAATGTCCTCGAATATTATTAAGGTATAAGAAACGGTTAATTTTGAGCTGGTGTCTGAAATTTAGGCACTGGCTCTTTTTTGTCTGTTTTTTTAAACGACACAGTGATGTATAATTCAGTACAATAAATGAGAAAAAATTATCAAGGAGGGAACGTATGGATGACTTGAAACAGCTGAAGCTTGTAAAAAACATCTACATCGTCATGTCATTACTGTTCTGCGTGCTGGGTATTTTTCTGATGGCAAGGCCCAAAAGCTCTGTAAAAATGCTGTGCGTGCTCATGGGAATCATGCTGATCCTGTACGGAGCTATTAAGATCAGCGGATATTTCACGCGAGATGCTTTTTGTCTGGCATTTCAGTTTGATCTGGCTTTCGGAATCCTGCTGATGGCAGTGGGAGTGATCCTGATAGCCAGAAAAAATTTCGCAGTGGATCTTATTTTTTCCGTGTTCGGAATCCTGATCCTGGCAGATGCCCTGTTTAAGATCCAGATGTCTGTAGATGCGAAGAGATTCGGTCTGGCGCTGTGGTGGCAGATTCTGCTGGTCGCACTGGTCACCGGAGTGATCGGAGTTCTGGTTTTTATCAGACCATGTGAAGCAGCAGCTACGATGATGGCACTGGTAGGATTTTCCATTTTACTGGAAGGGATCCTCAATCTATGGGTCGGGATCCTGACGATCAAGATCATCAAGAGTCGGCTTTAAACATAAACATAAAAATAACCAATCACTTTAGATAATAACATAGGAGGAAATAGAGTATGGGAATCGTAGACAAAGCAAAACAGGCAGCGATCGCAGCTACCGTAACAAAAGCACTGGATTATCTTGAGAAGGATCCGGAGACAAATATACCGAAGATTATGGAAATGGTTGATAAAGTAACACCGGATGGCTGGTATGCAGGACAGAGAAATGCGATCCGTCACTCCATCGAGGCAAAGGACAACTGGTATCAGCTGATCCTTCGTATGTATCAGCTGGATGCGGGAGTACGCCAGACATTCTTCCGTAACTTTATTGTAAATGCCAGCCTTAAGGGAAGCGCAACACAGGAAAAAGTATCCGAAGAGAATGACTGCAATGTACCGTGGGCAATCCTTCTTGACCCAACCAGCGCATGTAACCTTCACTGCACAGGATGCTGGGCAGCAGAGTATGGCCACAAACTGAACCTGGATCTTGAGACCATCGATTCTATTGTTAAACAGGGTAAAGAGCTGGGAACTTATATGTACATCTACACAGGCGGTGAGCCTCTTGTCCGCAAAAAAGACCTTATTAAGATCTGTGAGATGCATCCGGACTGCGAGTTCCTTTCCTTCACAAACGGAACTCTTATTGACGAAGAATTCTGTCAGGAAATGCTCCGTGTGAAAAACTTTGTTCCGGCTATCAGCCTTGAGGGAACAGAGGCAACTACAGACGGACGACGTGGAGATGGCGTATACCAGAAGGTTATGCATGCCATGGAGCTTTTGAAGAGCCACGGACTTCCGTTCGGTGTTTCCACATGCTACACATCTGCAAACGTAGATGCAGTAAGCAGCGAGGAGTACTTCGATCATCTGATCGAGTGCGGAGCTTATTTTGCATGGTTCTTCCACTATATGCCGGTTGGAAATGATGCGGCAGCAGATCTTCTTCCCACACCGGAGCAGAGAATCAAAATGTACGACAGCGTCCGCAGATTCCGTGCCACAAAATCTCTCTTCACTATGGACTTCCAGAATGATGCAGAGTATGTAGGCGGATGTATCGCAGGTGGCCGCCGTTACCTTCATATCAATGCAAACGGAGATGTGGATCCTTGTGTATTCATTCATTTCTCCAATGCGAACATTAAAGAATGTACACTTCTTGAGGCGCTGAAGAGCCCGATCTTTATGGAGTATCATAAAGGACAGCCATTCAACAAGAACATGCTTCGTCCATGTCCGATGCTTGAGAATCCGGAGCTTCTCCGCAAGATGGTTGAGCGTGCAGGAGCGAAATCTACAGATCTTCAGTCTCCGGAAACAGCGGAGCATCTCTGTGCAAAATGTGATCACTATGCAGAGGTATGGAAGAAACAGGCCGATGAGCTCTGGAGTGAGAGCCAGGCAAAAAAAGCTGCAAAAAAATCAACAACTTGTTAATTAACACTTGATATAGATGTTGGGATACTGTATAATGAACCCGTTTTTCAGGAGTCTGAAATAACAGTTCAGATAAGAGTGTCGAAACAGAAGAGACACGATACGTGTACTGACAGATAACAGGGCGGTTATATTCAGCAGTGGGTATAACTGCCTTCTTTTTTATGTTATCGTCAGGACATAGGGAAAGAAAGGATGGATTCATTATGGAAAAACAGGAGAAAAACACAGCCAGCCCTTATGAGCTGGACGGACGCCCACCTCTTAAGGTGGCAATTCCCCTTGGACTGCAGCACGTGCTTGCCATGTTTGTGGGTAACCTTACCCCGCTTCTGATCATTACGGCAGCCTGCGGGATCGAAGCAGGAGGGGATCTTCAGGTTGCATTACTTCAGAATGCAATGCTGATCGCAGGAATTGTTACACTTGTACAGGTCTTTACGATCGGACCGGTCGGTGGCAAGCTTCCTATCGTTATGGGAACAAGTTCAGGCTTCATCGGCGTATGTCAGAGTGTTGCCGGAGTTATGGGAAATGGTGTCGTAGCCTACGGCGCGATCATGGCAGCATGTTTTATCGGCGGTCTTTTTGAGACGGTTCTGGGAAGCTTTCTGAAACCTTTGAGAAAATTTTTCCCGTCTGTTGTAACCGGTACCGTTGTACTTTCAATTGGTCTTTCACTGATCGGTGTGGGAATCAGCTCCTTTGGAGGCGGAAGCTCCGCAAAGGATTACGGTTCTCTGGAAAACCTTTTCGTAGGTTTTGTGGTTCTGATCGTGATCATTGCACTGAAGCACGGAACAAAAGGTTTCACAAGCTTTTCTTCGATCCTCATCGGTATTATCGTGGGATATATTCTGGTAAGTATCATGGCACTGGTACTTCCAACAACATTTACATATGTAGATGATACAGGTGCCACTGTAGAAGCTACAAAAGCCTGGGTTCTGAACTGGGATAAGGTTGCACAGGCAAAATGGTTTGCAGTACCTGCACTTATGCCTGTAAAATGGGTATTTGACGCACGTGCCATCGTGCCGATCCTGATCATGTTTATTGTAACTGCAGTGGAGACTGTTGGTGATATTTCCGGAATCACAGAGGGTGGTCTTGGAAGAGAAGCTACTGATAAAGAGCTTTCCGGTGGTGTTATGTGTGACGGACTTGGATCTTCCTTCGCAGCATTGTTCGGTGTGCTTCCGAACACATCCTTCAGCCAGAACGTTGGTCTGGTTGCAATGAATAAGGTTGTAAACCGTTTCTGTATCGCTACAGGAGGAATCTTCCTGATCGCATGCGGACTGTTCCCGAAGCTTGCAGCACTGATCTCCATCATGCCGCAGAGTGTTCTTGGCGGCGCTGCAGTTATGATGTTCTCATCTATTGTTGTCAGCGGTATCCAGTTAATCACCAAGTGGCCGATCGGACCGAGAAATGTTACGATCGTTTCCGTAGCACTTGGTCTTGGTTATGGACTTGGCTCCAATACAGCGATCCTGGTGCATCTGCCACAGGCGATCAGCCTGATCTTCGGCGGTTCCGGTATTGTTCCGGCAGCGGTATTTGCGATTATTCTTAATATTGTTCTTCCGAAGGATGAGAAGAGTGAGATTGAGAGAGCTGAGGAGATGCTGGAGAAAGTTAAGAATAAATAAGAAAGTGTAAGAATAAAAAGAGTTTTTTTCTTTTTTGAGACTGTTGGACTTTATTGGTCTGACGGTCTCTTTTTTTATATGTTTTTATTTTTTTATTTTTAGGATAAAGGTTCGGCCTTTTGGAAGGCGGTAATTTGCGAGAAGGGGAAGCACTCGGAGTTGCGAAGGCCGTCTCCCCTTCTCGCGCTCTTCCCCTCCTGGCCACGCCGCTGTTCGGCGTTGTGGTGGGTGTGAATGTTCTGACAGGGTGCGGGATTCGGGGGTGTCGAGAAGGGGAAGCTGTGCCGATCTGTTGGGAGGTAAAATGTCGAAATAATCTTCTTGTGATTTCGCCCATATTGTGCTAGACTGAAATTATATTCATCAAATAGGATTGAAATAATTTATTTGTAAAGGATAAGAAAGATAATAGAAATTCAGCTTGGATTGTAGTAATATGATATATATCTATTGAAAGCAGGTGATTTTATGCGTACACCTATGGATGAAGCAACATTTTTAGAATTTTATAAAAATACTCTTCTTTGTGGATCTAATAATTTTCAGCGTTTTATATGCAAAAAGCTCGAATTGGATAATAAAATCACATTTGAAGAACAGAGAAAATTGAGTGATAGTGACGAGACACTGTTTTTTGAATCAAAAAAGGATTTTAAGGGAATTATTACAAAGACAGCGACATCAAGAGCGTTTTCAAGTTTCTATGAAGAAATGGAGTATAAAAAGTTATATAAATATTCAGTTCCATTTTTTTATGAAACAGGGGAAAGAACAATAGAGGATATATTAAAAGAAAAACAGATTTCTATATTTGACGGTAAAACATACGAACCGGATTTAGTCATTGATAGAGTATTAAGTGAAGCAATTCCCAGAGCTTTCAGGGAGGACAAAAAATATTTCATAAAATTTGTCTTACAAAAAGCGTATTTACATTCGGAGACATTTGAGCAGATAAATTACAGATATCCGGTGGTGATTTATATTGATCCATTGATAAATGTATTAGAAATACGATATGATTCAATGAGATATAGTTACAATGAACAGGTTGACAAGGATGCATATTCTAAAATTGTGATGTACTGTGTAGAATGGATAAAAGATACGTTGGGTCTTAAACTGTTTGCTTGTGAACATACAGAAACTATTCGGATTATTAATAATATTCAGAATACAGAAGTACGAATGTATAAACAAATGATGGAAATGAAATCAGGCGGTTCTGCTGAATTAACAGCTGCTGAAAATGGTGATTATGTATTGCCATTTATTGGAGAAATCAGGGAACTGATTGATGAAAATGAAGACCTGTTTAGTGAAGCGGATGAAGTAAAACAACTTTTATTGCAATATCTCAATGAAAAAGAAGCAACTGCAAGCTATCCATACATATATGTAAAATGGGTAAAACCAGTAGAAACACAGAGCTATATTGTAAAAATTACTTTTGATTATTTCAACAATAGATACACATTATTACAGCATATTACGGGAAGTTGTAAAGATTTAGGAATGGGGCGAATGAATGATGCAATTGAATATCTTTCAGTCAGTGGTTCCTTTGTTAAAGGAGAAGAAATTTAATATCGATTTTGACGCATTCTTAAACTATATGGGTCAGTATCATTCCAATGAATGGATTTATCCGGATGCAGTTCATAGAGAGCTTGGAATTGCAATTAAGGAAATTTATGATATTTTGGAAGTATGTGTTGATGAAGGGCTGGTTGAACAATATTTACAGATTTATTGCCCAGTATGTCAGAGATTTACTGGAAACATTTTCAAAACAGTATTAGAGATCCCAGAGTTTGTTAACTGTGTACATTGTGATTCTGAGATTGAAAATCCGCTTCAGCATGCGATAATTATTTATAAGGTATTGTAATTGGATTTAGAAGAGAAAAGATTCAGAGATGCAGAAAACTTATTAAATCAGTCGGGGTACACACTGGCTGAGTTTCTAAGAGATTCTAGCCGTTATAAATCTACTTTATTAATGTTGCCAGATGATGAGCTTAGAGCATATCAAAAATTATATGCTGATATTGCAACAGGAGGATTATCCAAAGGGGAAAAAGGTAAAAAGCTTGAAGAATTATCAACGATACTGTTTCAAAAAAGTGCAGGTTCTTTATTAGATGTATATAGAAATTGCAGAACAAGTACGAATGAAATTGATTTGCTGATACGTTGGACTGAGAGAGCGAGATTATCAGGGATTCAAGCCGCTTTTCCATGTTTTGGTGACTCATTTTTATGTGAATGTAAGAATTATGATGGACCAGTAAATGTAACATATGTAGGTAAATTTAGTTCACTAATGTCTGCTGCTAATACAAATTTTGGAATTATGATCTCATGGGAGGGAATAACAGGAAGAAATAAATGGAGCGATTCACAAGGCTTAATTAAAAAAATTGCTTTGCGTGAAAAGCGGTATATTATAGTTCTGGATAAAGATGATTTGGAAAAAATATATAAAAAAGAAGAAAGTGTATTTTCTGTTATTTATGATAAATATATTGCTTTAAAGAATGAAATTGATTATCGCCAATATATAGATAGACATGAAGCAGAAGATATGATTATTGAGAAGGGGCAGTAAACCCTTCTCTTTTTTTCAAGAATGGCAATGAATAGAAATATATGCCATAATTTACCCAGGTATGTTATACTTGTTTTATAAGAGGACTACGAAAACTGGAGGATAAATAACATGGCGGAGCAGGAAAACAGTAAGGATCTGATCAGTGTATTGTGGAGTGGGGCGGATATACTTCGTTCCAAAATGGATGCCAATGAATATAAAAATTATTTGCTTGGTATTGTTTTTTATAAATATTTGTCAGATTCTTTTTTGATCAAGGTATATGACATGATCTGTGATGATAAACCGGAATCATTAAAAGAGGCGTTAGACGTTTATGTGGAAGAATTGCAAGGTGAAGATGCCGATGAGCTGATAAAGGAAATGAAGGATGAATGCCATTATATCATTGAGCCGGAACTTACGTACACCTGTTTTGCAGATGCAGCCAGAAATAATGTATTTAACCGTGAGCAGTTACAAAAGGCATTTAACAATATTGAACAGAGTGATCCTATATTTGCGGATCTGTTTGCGGATATTGATCTGTATTCCAACCGCCTGGGAGCGGGCGATCAGAAACAGAGTGACACGATTGCCAGTCTGATCAGAGAAATTGATAAAGCAGACTTGTTGAACACAGATGCGGAGATTCTTGGAAATGCTTATGAATACCTGATCGGACAGTTTGCGTCAGAGACAGGAAAGAAAGCAGGAGAATTCTATACTCCCCAGGCAGTATCCAAGATACTGACTCAAATTGCTATTGCAGGGCAAGAGGATAAAAGAGGTCTGTCTGTTTATGATCCATGTATGGGATCCGGTTCCCTTCTTCTGAATGCAAAAAAATATGCGGAGAAACCGGAATATATTAAATATTACGGTCAGGAGCTGAATACATCTACCTATAATCTCGCCAGAATGAATATGTTCCTTCATGGAATCTCACCGGAAAATCAGAACCTCCGCAATGGAGATACCCTGGATGAAGACTGGCCAACAGGCGAAGAAACAGATTTTAATATGGTACTTATGAATCCTCCTTATTCGGCCAAATGGAGTGCAGCAGCAGGATTTTTGCAGGACGAAAGATTCAGTGATTATGGAGTACTGGCACCGAAATCAAAAGCAGATTATGCCTTCCTTCTCCATGGCCTGTATCATCTGAAGGGTAATGGAACTATGGCAATCGTATTACCACATGGTGTACTGTTTCGTGGGGCAGCAGAAGGAAAAATCAGGGAAAAACTTATTCGTTCCGGAAATATCTACGCAGTCATCGGACTTCCGGCAAACCTGTTTTACAATACGTCCATTCCAACTTGCATTATCGTGCTGAAAAAACAAAGAGATTTATTATGTAGAGATGTTTTGTTTATCGATGCTTCTAAGAAATTCAACAAAGGAAAGAAACAGAATGAGATGACAGATCAGCACATTGCTGAGGTTATGGAGCTGTACAGCAAACGTGAAACAGTAGAAAAAGAATCCTTTCTTGCAAGCTTTGACGACATAGAGAAAAACGATTTTAACCTGAATATTCCCCGCTATGTAGATAATTTTGAAAAAGAGGAAGAAATAGATCTGAATGAACTGTTATCTGAAATGAAGAAAACAGATGAAGAACTGCAGCAGACACAGACAGAGTTCATGTCTCTTTTAAAGGAACTGATATCTCCGGATGAAAAAATAATGTCTTCATTAAACAATCTGATCGAAAAAATGGAGGACAGATAGCATGGCAAAACCAACGATTAGATTTAGAGGATTTGATGATGAGTGGGAACAGCGTAAGTTTGATGATTTAGCTGATTATAAGAAGGGACCTTTTGGAAGTGCCCTAAAGAAAGATATGTTTGTTCCGAAATCTGATATGACTGTCAAAGTATATGAACAGCAAAATGCTATCAATAAAGATTGGCATTTGGAAAGGTATTTTATCACTGAGGAATATGCAAATAAGCTTTCTGGATTTAGAGTCGAAGGTGGAGATATTATCGTTTCATGTGCTGGAACTATTGGCGAAACATACGAAATACCATTGGATGCTGAGCCTGGAATAATAAATCAAGCGTTGATGAGGATAAAAGTTAAAGAGTCAATTGTTAATAAAAAGATGTTCAATATACTCTTTACGAACATGATTGATGACTTTACTAGAGTTCATAGTAACGGATCTGCGATTAAAAATATTCCCCCTTTTAGCGATTTGAAACCGATGGTAGTATTTGTTCCGAAAATGGATGAACAAAATAAAATTTCATCTTATTTATCTAACCTTGACCACCTCATCACTCTTCACCAGCGCAAGTGCGATGAGACAAAAAAACTAAAAAAATATATGCTTCAAAAAATGTTTCCACAAAATGGCCGTAAAGTTCCGGAAATCAGATTCAAAGGATTTACTGACGAGTGGGAACAGCGTAAGTTAGAGGAATTCGGAAAAGCAACTGGCGGAACATCCATAGAATCTGAGTTCTCTGAAGATGGAATATACAAGGTAATCAGTATAGGTAGCTACTCTGAAAATAGCGTATATAACGACCAAGGAATTAGGGCAATTAAATCTGATAAAACCAGTAACCGTGTCTTAAATCGGAACAATTTAACGATGATATTGAATGATAAAACTACATCTGGAAATATTATCGGAAGAGTGCTTTTGATTGAAGAATCGGGCATTTATGTATATAATCAGCGGACTGAACGTATTGAAATAAACTTAGATGAGTATGATCCTGTATTTCTTTATGAAATGCTAAATGCTCCCAATATAAGAGAAAAAATTATAAAACAAGCACAAGGAAATACGCAAATTTATGTCAATTGGACAGCTATATCTTTGCTTGAATATATGATTCCTTCAAAAGAAGAACAAGTGAAAATCGGTGAGTATTTACATAGTATAAGTAACCTCATCACTCTTCACCAGCATAAGTGCGAAGAATTAAAGAAATTAAAGAAATTTATGTTACAGAATATGTTTACGCAGAAAAATAAATAAGGCTTTCATAAGAATTCTAAAAGGTGAAAAAAATACTATTGAAAATGCTTAATGAAATGAAAAAATATGGCTTAAGATGAATGCAAGTGATGGATAATGATGCATGAACTGCAAAATATGGAGGGTGTAAAATGGAGCATGGTAAAGTAGAACTATATCATGGGAGTGGTCAGATCGTTGAATTTCCTGAAATCAGAAAAACCAGATATACAAAAGATTTTTGATGGAAAAATGCAAGAATTTGATACTGTAGAAGGTCCAATGGCAGATGATAAAATTTAGAATTTTGTAAATGATTTCTTGAATCATAGTATTCGGGTTTGGGAATGTCTGGAATACGAGAGGGGTGAAGCTGTCAATGACGATACAATGGAATAAAGATGATTTATTTTATGTGTGCACAATGATTGAATATGTTTCCAGAAAAACGCATAATAAAAGTAAAGATGTTGTAGTTCGAATGCCTGATAAAGCCCTGGCACATCAGCTGAAAGTTGCAGGTATTAATCATTGTCTTTCCTTCGAGCAGGTAGCTGATGAATGGATTGAAGATTATGGGATACCGAATGGGAATTATGATAATATTTCAAAATGCAGATATGAAGTACCGACCGTTACAGCAATAGGACGTGTATATCAGACATTGATATCAGAGGTAGCTTCTTTATATCAGGACATTGTTGAAGCGATAAAAATGGTTTACAGTTCTTTTATCAGCGATGAGATATCTGATTATAATTCCAGTGTATATTATAGTAATCCAGACTATATTAGATGTTCTTATGAGGCAGGAAAATTATTGGATTAAGAAAATTGTTTTATGAGTTCAGAATAATGAGGTGATTTTAATGAGTGAACAGAAAAGAAAAATAGGTTTTACTGTTGCATGTGTAAATGAATTTGCCAATAAGTATGATCTGAGCATTAAAGAGGCATTTCAATATCTTTTTCGTTATAAAGGAATAGCTTTTATTAAAGAAAATTATGATGTTGAGCATACACTGGATTTTGAAACAATATTAGAAGATCTGGGAATTCTGTGCAAAAATAACGGGGGTACATTATGAGATTATATCATGGGAGTAATATAGCGATTGATAATATAAATCTGGCAATGTGCAGACCATACAAGGATTTTGGACAGGGATTCTATCTGACAGATATTGAAGAACAGGCTCAAAAGATGGCAGCAAGAGTAGCAAGGATTTATGGAAAAACGCCGATTATAAATGTCTATGAGATTGATGATAATTTCAGAGATTTATATAATCTTAAAATTAAAGATTTCGGGATACAGACGACAGAAGAATGGGCAAAATTTGTAATGAATAATAGAAGCAGGGCATTTACAGATACGAAAGATACTTTGTGTAACAAAGACAATAAATATGATATTGTCATAGGCCCTGTCGCAGATGACAATATGGCTTTGCTGTTTCGACAGTACGAAAATGAAGTTATAGATTTTGAAACATTATTAAAGGGAATGATTTATAAGAAAACTTCTTCACAATATTCCTTTCATACTGAAAACAGCGTGAAACTTTTGCGAAAGGTGATGAGCAAAGATGTGTAAAAAGGATCAATTGCTGGAATATTCCATACAGGATATTGTTGATATGATCAGTACCGATCAGAATATAGAATATGATGAAGCGATGAACAAATTTTATAATTCGGAAGTTTTTGAAAAGCTTGTAGATAAAGAAACGGGATTGTATTTGGAAAGCCCGGAATATGTATACGATTTATTTAAAGATGAAATGAATTTTGGACATATTATCCAGGCAGAAATTTAATCGCATTAAATAAGTTGTGAATTCGGAAGTTTACTGATTGTCAGTGTAAGTGCTTGGTATTGTTGCTTTTATAATCTAATGCTTGGGAACAGCGTAAGTTAGAGGAATTCGGAAAAGCAACTGGCGGAACATCCATAGAATCTGAGTTCTCTGAAGATGGAATATACAAGGTAATCAGTATAGGTAGCTACTCTGAAAATAGCGTATATAACGACCAAGGAATTAGGGCAATTAAATCTGATAAAACCAGTAACCGTGTCTTAAATCGGAACAATTTAACGATGATATTGAATGATAAAACTACATCTGGAAATATTATCGGAAGAGTGCTTTTGATTGAAGAATCGGGCATTTATGTATATAATCAGCGGACTGAACGTATTGAAATAAACTTAGATGAGTATGATCCTGTATTTCTTTATGAAATGCTAAATGCTCCCAATATAAGAGAAAAAATTATAAAACAAGCACAAGGAAATACGCAAATTTATGTCAATTGGACAGCTATATCTTTGCTTGAATATATGATTCCTTCAAAAGAAGAACAAGTGAAAATCGGTGAGTATTTACATAGTATAAGTAACCTCATCACTCTTCACCAGCGCAAGCCGCCATTCACCCGAATACTACGAAAATACACCAAAATCACAAAGGAGACAACGCAAATGTCTGAATTAGAGAGAATATTAGAAGAAAAACTGATCGAACGACTTGTTTATGGAGATTCTCAGTGGACATACCGTAAGGATCTGAAAACAGAGGAAGATCTGTGGGGAAATTTCAAATATATCCTGGAACAGAACAATAAGGATCGATTAAACGGAGAACCGTTGTCTGATACAGAATTTGAGCAGGTAAAAAATCAGCTGCAGTTTTCTTCTTTTTATAAGGCTGGTGAGTGGCTTGTCGGTGAAAATGGTAAAGTTCAGGTTCATGTGCAGAGAGATACCGAGCGTTTGCATCTGGTAGTTATGAATCATGAGCATATTGCGGGAGGCAGCAGTGTTTATGAGGTCATCAATCAGTATGAAGCGTTGAAAAGTGATGAAGATGCAGGTATTTCGGAGCGTGATAGAAGATTTGATGTGACTTTGCTTATCAACGGTCTTCCCATGATACATATTGAGCTGAAAAACAAGCAGCATTCCTATATGGAGGCATTTCGTCAGATAAAAAAATATATCGGAGAAGGCAAGTTCACCGGTATTTTTTCAGCAGTACAGATGTTTGTGGTAAGTAACGGAGTAGACACCAGATATTTTGCGGCAGCCAGTGATACAGAGCTGAACGAGAAGTTTATGAGCGGATGGGTGGATAGAGAAAATAAGCCGGTATCGGATTATCTTGATTTTGCAAAAAGTGTACTTCGTATTCCGGAAGCTCATGAGATGATCGCAAGATATACAGTTTTGGATAAAGATGCGAAACGACTGATTCTTCTTCGACCATATCAGATTCATGCGATTGAATCCATACGGGAAGCATCCAAAACTACAAAATCCGGCTATGTATGGCATACAACCGGCTCCGGAAAAACGTTGACTTCATACAAAGCAACAAGGAATCTTCTTATGGATATTCCTTCTATTGATAAAGCAATCTTTCTCATTGACCGAAGAGATTTGGACACACAGACAACCATGGCATTTCAGGCTTATGCCAACAATGATTCCATTGATGTTGATGAAACCAGCAATGTAACAGATCTGAAAAATAAACTGAAGTCCGGCGACCGGCAGGTAATTGTAACAACGATACAGAAGCTGCAGATATTGATCAGTAAGCGAATTACAGAAGATACACCAGAATACAGAAAAATTAAAAATCTTAAAATCGCTTTTGTAGTGGATGAATGTCACAGGGCTGTCACACCAAAAACCAAAAGAGAACTGGAACATTTTTTTGGAAGATCTCTATGGTATGGATTTACCGGCACGCCAAGATTTCCGGAAAATCCATATCCACAGCTGGGAGATCTGCCACGTACAACGAAGGATCTGTATGGGGAATGTCTTCACAAATACACAATACAGAATGCGATTCATGATAATGCTGTACTGGGCTTTCAGGTGGAGCATAATGGACCGAAACAGATTACAGATGAAACCGATACCAGTGCATATGATAATGAAGCTCATATGTTGAAAGTGCTGGATGTTATTTTGAATAAATCTTATTATAAGCTGGGATTTCAGAACGGAAAAGGAGAAACCTATGAGGGACTTCTTACAACAAGTTCCATTCAGTTGGCACAGAAGTATTATGATCTTCTTTTAAGAGTAAAAAAGGGAGAAACGTCGCTGAAGATCGATGAGAGAATCCGACAGGTGCTTCCGGATTTTCCGAAATTTGCCATTACCTATTCAGTAACAGAAAATGAAGAAGGTTCCCACGTAAATCAGCAGAAGATGCAAAGATCATTAGATGAATACAATAGGATGTTTGGAACAAAATATGAGCTCTCTCAGATCCAGAGCTACAACGGAAATCTGAATAAGCGTCTTGCGCGCAAAGATGCAAAATTCAAAAGCCGAAACGAACAGCTGGATCTGGTTATTGTTGTAGACCGACTGCTGACAGGATTTGATGCTCCGTGTCTGTCCACAATTTTTATTGACAGACAACCCATGGGCCCCCATGATCTGATCCAGGCATTTTCCAGAACAAACCGTATTTTTAACAGAAATAAAACCTATGGCCAGATTGTAACCTTTCAGGCACCGAAATTATTCCGGAAAAGTGTGGATGATGCCGTAAAATTATATTCCGCCGGCAGTACAGGCTCAACATTTGTAGCAGATTGGGAAGAAGTGGAACCGGCCTTCCGTAAAGCACTGGCAGCTTTACGTATCTCAGCAGAAACACCGGATGAAATAGCGGATATGTCACTGAAAGAGAAGAAGGTGTTTGTAAAAATATTCCAGAATTTTGACCGACTGTTTGCACAGCTGAAATCTTTTACAAGATATGAGGATAGTATGCTGGAGGAATATTGTATTACTCAGAAAGAATACGAGGATTATGCCGGGTATTATCAGAATGCAATGGAAGAAATCCGAATCGCAAACGGAGATGGAAAAGACCAGCCAGGGGATGATGAGACGCAACCAGCAGATTTGGATTATGAGTTAATGGCGTACAGTAATACCAAAATTGATTATGAATATATCATTAATCTGATCCAGAATATTGTTACACCGGATGAAGACTCAGAAGATAGTTCACCGGAAGAACGTCAAAAGCGTATAGATGAGGTTAAGCAGTATGTCTGTGAATTGCAGAAAACAAACCCTAAGGTAGCAAAAATCATGACAGATCTGATCTATGAAATTGAAATGGATGACAGAAAATTCAGGGGAAAGTCCATTCTTAATATAATGGAAAAAATGAAATATGACTGCATTGATAAAGTGGTTTCGGATTTTTGTACAACCTGGTATGCATCAAAAGAAGATGTGATGTATGCAGCTATACATTACAGAAACGGAAAGATACCCAATGAAAGTGTGATCAAGGATACTATTAATTATGCAGGGTACAAGGCAACACAGGAAAAACCTTTGCCCAAATTTAAGTATAATCGGCGCTGTATAGAAGAATTAGGTAAGATCCTGAATGAGGAAATAAAGCCACTGATCAATATTGCATAATATACTGTAATTGCTTATATCAGCGTAAGTGATTTCTGGAAAGGAATAACCTATGCAGAATGATGTAAACAAAAAACAGCTGTTTTACGAGTATTATCATCAATGGATAGAAGTATACAAAAGAGGTGCAATCAGAGAAGCGACAATGGCAAAATATCTGATGACGCTGAAATGGGTAAAAAAACTTGCTCCGGACCTGCAGGTGGCAGAACTTACCCGTACAACGTATCAGAAACTGCTTAATGACTATGCCAGGGAACATGAAAGACAAACAACACTGGATTTTCATCATCAGCTGAAAGGTGCGGTTCTGGATGCGGTAGACGAAGGTCTCATTGAACGTGATCCAACCAGAAAGGCGATTATCAAAGGAAAATCACCAGGCGCAAAGAAGATAAAATATCTTAATCAATTTGAACTTCATACCCTGATCGCACATCTGGACATTGGGGAGCAGGTAAATTGGGACTGCTTTATCCTTTTGGTTGCAAAGACCGGCATGCGTTTTTCGGAGGCACTTGCCATCACACCGGCAGATTTTGATTTTGCAAGACAGACTTTATCTGTAAGTAAAACCTGGGATTATAAAGGGGATGGCGGATTTCTACCAACAAAAAATAAATCATCTGTAAGAAAAATCCAGATTGACTGGCAGATCGTAGTTAAGTTTTCGGAATTAATAAAGGGACTTCCCCAGGACGAACCGATTTTTGTAGGTGAAACAAAGATATATAATTCTACAGTAAATGATACACTGACCAGACATTGCAAAGAATGTGGAATATCGGAAATATCGATTCATGGACTCAGACATACCCATGCATCACTACTGTTGTTTGCCGGGGTATCTATTGCCAGTGTGGCCAGAAGACTGGGGCATGCCAGTATGACAACAACACAGAAAACATATCTGCACATTATTCAGGAACTGGAAAATAAAGATGTTGACCTGGTTATGCGAACTTTATCCGGTTTGTAAACCAGACAAAGTTAACATATTAAAGAAACATTTACGCTGATAATAATAAAAAGGATCTGTAAAAGGCGAGATTTTACAAATAGTTCTGCCTTTTTCAGATCCTTTTTTGGTTAGTAATTGTAGGCTCCCTCATAAGCATTGCATCGTTCCTTCCGATGTCCCTGCTCTACACAGGAGCTGCACCGGTCACAAAATTCCTGCTCATAGCAGGTAGAACAGACACATCCCTTACAGGCATCCCGGTCATAAGCCGGCGTGCAGGTAAAAGGAAGAGTATCCTTCGTAGTTTCCGTACTCATAAAGATCACGCTCCTTTTTTCTATATTATAGACCTATCAAAAAAGCGTTTCAATACAAATAATCAGAAAATACAAAAAGATACCTGATAAAAAGTTACTGTTCACTCCGTTTTCAGTAATACGCTTTGCGATGCACAGAATTTATACTGATCGTATAAATTCGCGTGGTATGTCTCGGGTTTTCTGTGACCTTCGCTCACAAAAAACACCTCGCGGAATATTACCATTGAATAGTAAGGATAAAAATCGGCACAACGCTTCACATCCAACACAGTAGAATCCATCATCCCGCCAATACAGAATCACATTCCACAACGCAGAACAGCGGCGTGGCCAGGAGGGGAAGAGCGCGAGAAGGGGAGACGGCCTTCGCTAACTCCGAGTGCTTCCCCTTCTCGCAAACCTGCCCACGCCAAAGTGTCCCCTAGAAAGGAAAAAATCCAACTCACAGCAGTTCGCAACAGCAGAAAAAAGTGCCAGCTAATAAGGATGCCACAACATCCCTATCCTACCGGGAGGAGCTCCACCGTCCGGAAGCTCCGCAAGGAAGAACCAGACCACTTTCTGTTACAGGAAGTCCGATCTCCTGTGACTCCACATTACCCTTCCAGGGCTTCAGTTCGGTGGCAAGCATATAAGTCAGAACAGCAGGAGCAAGTCCTGTAGTATAGGAATTTACCAGGAAAAACAGCGGATCATCACTGAGGATCTTCGTACAAAGCTTGATCAGCGGATGGATCGCATCCTCGATCTTCCAGATCTCGCCCTTAGGTCCGCGGCCGTAAGAAGGCGGGTCCATAATGATCGCATCATAATGATTTCCTCTGCGGATCTCACGCTCTACGAACTTCACGCAGTCATCCACAAGCCAGCGGATCGGCGCACCGGAAAGTCCGGAAGCAGCAGCATTCTCTTTTGCCCAGTTCACCATACCCTTGGAAGCGTCCACGTGAGTAACGGAAGCGCCGGCAGCTGCGGCAGCCAGAGTAGCGCCGCCGGTATAGGCAAAAAGATTCAGCACCTTGATCGGGCGTCCTGCATTGCGGATCTTTTCACCGAACCAGTCCCAGTTCACAGCCTGCTCCGGGAAAAGTCCTGTATGCTTGAAGCTGAAAGGCTTCAGATTAAAAGTAAGGTCCTTGTAATGAAGCTCCCACTGATGAGGCAGATCAAAGAACTCCCACTCACCGCCGCCACGGCTGCTTCTGTGATAATGTCCGTTCATATGCTTCCAGCCACGGTTTTTGCGGGGAGTATCCCAGATTACCTGCGGGTCCGGACGAACCAGAAGATAATCCCCCCAGCGCTCCAGCTTTTCTCCTTTTGATGTATCAATAACTTCATATTCTTTCCATCCATCTGCAATCCACATGATGATCAATACCTCTTTCATAATAGTAAATTTATAAGATATATATAGCATTTTTATATAGCATTTCCGGAGATTACTGTACCAGATCCGGCTGATCGGGACATGAATCCATAAAACACCATAATAATGTTTTTTCCAGTATAGAGGAAAAATGGATGCTGTGCAAGAGAAGTGCAGAATTTTCCACGAAAGATTTGACAACAGCGCTTTTACATACTAAAATGTACGCAGAGATTTTCTGCCGGGGCAGAGGCTTCCCGCTTCCGTGAAACTGTGGCTGTTTTTTGCGGAAGAGATTTTGCAGAGAATTCCTGACAGACAGAAGTCTTTAACAGAAGAAACACAGCAACCGCAGATATGAAACTGTGCACAAAAAGAGGAGAAGCAAACTTATGAAAAAATATTGTGAGATGAGCAGGGAAGAGCTACTCGATTTAAAGAAAGAACTCGACCGTGAGTTCGCCGAGATCAAAGCCGAAGGTCTGGCACTGGATATGTCCCGTGGTAAACCGGCACCGGATCAGCTTGATCTTTCCATGAAAATGATGGAAGTACTTGCGGGCGATGCAGATCTGAAATGTGAGACCGGTGTGGACTGCCGTAACTATGGTGTCATCGACGGAATCCCGGAAGCCAAGAGACTTCTCGGCGAGATGTCTGAGGTAGAGCCTGAGAACATCATCATTTATGGTAACTCCAGCCTGAACGTAATGTTCGATACCATTGCACGTTCCTATTCTCACGGAGTTATGGGAAATACACCGTGGTGTAAACTTGATAAAGTGAAATTCCTCTGTCCTGTACCTGGATATGACCGTCATTTCCGTATTACAGAATTCTTCGGTATTGAGATGATCAACATTCCGATGACTCCGGAAGGCCCGGATATGGATATGGTTGAGAAATACGTCAATGAAGATCCGGCAGTAAAAGGTATCTGGTGTGTTCCGAAATACTCCAATCCACAGGGTTATACCTATTCAGAGGAAACAGTTAAGCGTTTTGCACATCTGAAACCAGCAGCACCGGACTTCCGTATTTACTGGGATAACGCTTACAGCATTCATCATCTCTATGATGACAATCAGGATTTCCTTCTTGAGATCCTTGATGAGTGTGCGAAAGCAGGCAATCCGGATATTGTTTATAAATTTACTTCTACCTCCAAGGTAAGCTTCCCTGGTTCCGGTATCGCAGCAGTTGCTGCATCCAAAGCGAACCTGGATGACTTCCGCAAATATATGACTGTACAGACTATCGGACACGACAAGCTGAACCAGCTCCGTCACGTTCGCTTCTTCAAAGATATCAACGGACTGCATGAGCATATGAGAAAACACGCAGATATTCTCCGTCCGAAATTCGAGCTTGTTCTTGCAACACTGGATAAAGAACTTAACGGACTTGGAATCGGTGAGTGGACGAAACCTCACGGTGGATATTTCATTTCCTTTGATGCAATGGAAGGCTGTGCGAAAGCCATTGTTGCCAAAGCAAAAGAAGCAGGTGTTGTCATGACTGGCGCCGGAGCAACCTATCCATATGGAAAGGATCCGAAAGACAGCAACATCCGTATTGCACCAAGCTATCCAAGCGTTGAGGAACTTGGCAAGGCAGCAGAGGTATTTGTTCTCTGTGTGAAGCTTGTAAGTGTGGAAAAACTTCTGGAGAAATAAATCGATCACATCAGACTGCCCGGTATTTCAGCGTACGTAATACCGGGCAGTCATAACTATCGGAGAGAGATCATGGGTGAGGAAAAAGAAAAAATGAAAACCGGCAAAAAGGTGATCATTGCACTGATCATAATCCTGCTGATCTTTACAGCAGCAGCTTATGGATACGGTGTGCATTATTTTACAGATCATTTCTTACCGGGATCACAGGTAAACGGTTTTAACTGCTCCTATAAAACTGCAGACGAAACTGAGAAACTTCTTGCAAAAGAAGTGCAGGCATATGTCCTTACTGTGGAAACAAGAAACAACGGAAAAGAGAGCATTACCGCAAAAGAAGCAGGTTTGGTTTACAAACCGGATGGCGGAGCCAGGAAACTGATCAAAAAGCAGGACCGTTATAAATGGTTCCTTGCATTTAATCAGAAGAAAAAATATACACTGGCAACAGATACCACTTATGAAGATCAGAACAAGCTGACAGAAACCGTAAAAAAACTGAAATGTATGCAGAAAGACAAGATGGAGAAACCTGTAGATGCATGCATTAAAGACACTGGCGAGTCTTATGAGATCCAGCCGGAAAAAGAAGGAACCACACTGGACACCAAGAAAGTGCAGAAAGTGATCCGAAAAGCAGTTTCTGCCGGAGATGTAACAGTCAGCCTGGAAAAAAACAACTGCTATAAAAAACCATCCGTATATAAAGACGACAAAACCCTGAAAAAAGAATGTGACCAGATGAACAAGCTTACCAGCTGTGTGATCACATATGATTTTTCAGACCGTTCCGAGCAGCTTGACCGGAATACTATTAAGGACTGGCTTGTTAAAGACGCAAACGGAGATTATTCTGTAGATAAAAATCAGGTTGCGGCATATGTAAACAGCCTGGGTTATAAATATGATACGTTTGGATGCACCAGGACATTTACTACTTACGATGGCCGTCAGAAGACCATCCAGGGCGGTGATTATGGTTGGGCTATCGACCAGACAACAGAGACGGAATGGCTTTATAATGCAATCCTTGCGGGAACTACAGAAGTAAGACAGCCTGCTTATGCTTACAGTGGCCTTTGCAGAGATACCAATGATATTGGAAATACCTATGTAGAAATTGACCTGACCAACCAGAGAATGGTATTTTATAAAGATGGACAGCTTCTGGTAGACACACCGGTAGTTACCGGCTGTGTGCGAAAGGGACATGCCACACCAACCGGATGCTTTGCGCTGGATGCCATGCGTTCACCGGCGGTCCTCAAAGGACCTGGATATGCGTCGCCGGTTACATACTGGATGCCGTTTTCCGGGGGAGTTGGAATCCATGATGCAAGCTGGCGTTCACAGTATGGCGGACAGATCTATATAACCAATGGTTCTCATGGGTGCGTAAATACCCCGAAGGATCAGGCTGCAATCATTTACAATAATATTAGCGTAGGAGTACCGATCGTAGTTTATGAATAAGAGACTAAAAGAAATATTAAAAGAATACGAAGAAAGAAAACATAAAATTATCAAGGGAGATGAAAGTATGAATATCGTTGTATTGGCAGGTGGAACCAGTACAGAGAGAGAAATCTCCATCGTAACCGGAACCGGTGTATGCAAGGCACTTCGTCAGAAAGGACACAATGCCATTCTCGTAGATATTTTCTGTGGCCTGGAGCCGGTAGACTGGGATGAACCTTTCGGAGATAAAGATTATGAAGTAGATTCCGCAGCGGAATATATGAGAAGCTTTGACGATGATATCGAAGAGATCAAACGAACAAGAAGAAGCTTTTTCGGACCGAATGTCCTGGAACTGTGTCAGGCTGCTGACATTGTATTCATGGGTCTTCATGGCTCTAACGGAGAAGACGGAAAGGTTCAGGCAACTTTCGATCTTCTGGGAATCCGCTACACAGGAACCGGATACTTAAGCAGTGCCCTTGCCATGGATAAAGGCCTCACCAAGAAGATCTTTCTTATGGACCAGGTACCGACACCCAAGGGTGTTTCCATGCTGAAAGAAAACTGTACAAGAAATATCCAGGATCTTGGCATGGAATTTCCTGTTGTTGTAAAAACATGCTGCGGTGGTTCCAGTGTAGGTGTTTATATTGTAAACAACCAGAAAGAATATGAGGATGCCATTGACGGTGCCTATTCTTATGAGGATGAAGTCGTTGTTGAGGAATACATCAAAGGCCGGGAGTTTTCTGTTGCAGTTGTAGATGGCAAAGCTTATCCAATTATCGAGATCGCACCGAAGCAGGGCTTCTACGATTATAAGAACAAATATCAGGCAGGTTCCACAGTAGAGACCTGTCCGGCTGAGATTTCTCCGGAACTGACAGAGAAGATGCAGCACTATGCGGAGGCCGGTGCAAAAGCTCTCTGCATCGAAGGCTACGCACGTTTTGACTTCATGATGAAGGAAAACGGCGACATGTACTGCCTGGAAGCAAACACACTTCCGGGAATGACACCGACCAGCCTGATCCCGCAGGAAGCAAAAGTTCTGGGAATTGATTACCCGGATCTCTGTGAAGAGCTGATCCGCATTTCTCTTAAAAAATACAGCAAATAAAATATCTGACCATAACTCCTCCTGTTGACCGAAGCAGTTTCAGAACATGTTGATCTCTGAAATGCTGTAAATACAACAGGAGGAGTTTCTGGCAAAAGAAAGGATTTTATTCATGAAAAATCTTACATTGGAAAATATCACAAAAGTCTGCAATGGTACTTACCATGGCCCGCAGGAAAAACTTCAGGAAGAAGTGACTGCCATCACAACAGACAGCCGTAAAGCAGAAAAAGGCGGTCTTTTTGTTCCGGTAGTAGGAGAGCGTGTGGATGCCCACCGCTTTATTCCCCAGGTGATGGAAGCAGGTGCACTTGCAACCTTATCCGAGAGGGTTCTTGAAGGTGCTGACTATCCGTACATTCAGGTAGAATCTTCCCTTCAGGCAGTGAAGGACATTGCGGAGTTTTATCTGGAGCAGCTTGATATTCCGGTTGTGGGAATCACAGGAAGTGTTGGAAAAACCAGCACAAAAGAGGTGATCGCCTCTGTACTGAAAGAGAAATACCGCACCCTGAAAACCCAGGGGAATTTCAACAATGAACTGGGACTTCCGCTGACTGTATTCCGTCTCCGTGACGAGGATGAGATTGCGGTCCTGGAAATGGGAATCAGTGACTTCGGCGAGATGACCCGCCTTGCAAAGATCGCGAAACCGGACACCTGCGTGATCACAAACATCGGAACCTGCCATCTGGAAAATCTTGGAGACAGAGACGGTGTCCTGAAAGCAAAAACAGAGATCTTTAAATATGTGAAGAAAAATATCGTACTCAATGGTGATGACGATAAGCTTTCCACAGTAAAAGAATACAACGGTATCCGGCCGGTATTTTTTGGAAACGGAGAAAATGCTTCTGTCACCTGTGAAAATGTGGAGAGCCGTGGACTGAAAGGAATGAGCTGTGACATCTGTCTGAAGGGAAAAATGGCAGAGAACGGAGAGTTCCAGAAATTCCATGTAGATATCCCAATGCCAGGACGCCATATGGTTTCCAATGCGCTGGCAGCAGCAGCCATCGGCAGACTTTACGGACTGAATGCAGAGCAGATCAAAAAGGGTATCGAAAGCCTGGAGCCGGTCAGCGGAAGATTCAATATGATCGAGACCGACAAGTTCCTGATCGTAGATGACTGCTACAACGCAAACCCCATGTCCATGAAGGCATCTCTGGATGTTCTGCAGGACGGACTTGGAAGAAGAGTTGCCATTCTTGGAGATATGGGCGAGCTTGGAACCGACGAAGTTGCACTTCATGAAGGCGTTGGCGTTCATGCAGGTCACTGTAAGATCGACGCCTGCATCTGTGTTGGACCGCTTGCGGCACACATTGCGAAAAAGGCATCCGAGACCAATCCGGACCTGACAGTTATCCAGGAAAACGATCTGGAAAGCCTTCTTAAAAATCTGAACACCTATGTAAAAAAAGGAGACACCATCCTTGTAAAAGCTTCTCATTTCATGAAATTTGAAAATGTAGTCAAAGCACTGCAGGAAATGTAAAAAGACCGAAAACCAGGCGATCATTTGACGAACGAAAATTCTTTCCAGCCAGGCGATATAGAAGTATAATATTCCTAAAGCAATGAGCAGTGCGTCCGGAACCGGTATCCGGTGCGTTGTAAAGCAAAACAGAATGACGTGTGGGTACTGCGGGCAGTGAAAAGGGAGGGGCTTATGCTGGAGATGATCATGAAGCTGAACATTCCGCTTTACGTCATGACATCCATGGGATGTATCGGTGGCCTTGGGATGCTGGCAACAAACCTTACCTACAGAAGAATGATCCGAAATACACAGCGATTACAGAATCTCAAAGAAAAATGGCTGAACCTGTGGAAGTCAAGAGACAGGCTCTGGCACAGAATGAACCGTTTTGTGTGGTATCCGTCTCTGCTATGTACGTTTCTTCTGGTCCTTTCTGTGATCCTTAACAGCAGGCTGGAACCTGGGGAAGGTCTGCCTATGCTTTATCTGTATATTGGTGCAGCTGTGCCTGTGACATTGCTGCTTCTGAGACAGGGACTGGATTTTTCCTACAAAGAAGAACTTGTGATGGCTTCCCTTGCAGATTACGTGGAACAGGTACGGACCTGGGTGGAAGAAATTCCAGTTCCCCAGAAGACAGATCCCGTTTTGCAGGAAGAGATCGTGGATCGGATCACAAGGAGCATCCGTCAGACTGCGGCAACAGGAAGCCATTTCAGCAAGATGCTTTCTCCGGAGGAGGAAGAGATCATGAGGGAGATCATAAGAGAATTTATGAAGGAGTAGAAGTGGACGCCGGAAGTTCAGAGAATGACACACGGCGATACCGGAATTACGGTGTGATATATAATATGATGAAAAAATCTCCGGCAGATACGGTTCCTGGTATCCTGCCGGAGATTTTTTTGTGTATTTGTGTAAGATAAGGATTCTTTGGCTGTCTGACTCTGCGGACTGGTTATCAGCCCATGGAGATCGGGCCGCCGCGGAGTTTGCCTGCAGTGGTGATTCTCTTGATGGCAACCATGTATGCAGCCATACGGAGCGTTACGTTCTTCTCCTGGCTGAGAGCATAAACTTCGTTAAATGCGGTAAGCATGATCTTCTGAAGCATCTTGTTAACTTCATCAAGATCCCAGGTAAGGTTCTGGATGTTCTGAACCCACTCGAAGTAGGAGACAACAACACCGCCTGCATTGGAAAGGATATCCGGGCATACGATGATTCCTCTGGAATTCAGGATCTCATCTGCCTCAACAGAAGTCGGTCCGTTGGCTGCCTCGATGATAAGTTTAGCCTGGATGCGTCCTGCGTTATCTTCTGTGATCTGGTTCTCAAGGGCGGCCGGGATCAGAACGTCGCATTTGCATGTGATCAGGCCGTCGTTGGTAATATGGGAAACGCCCTCTGCCTCGTATTTATCGAGAGTATTTCCTTCGGAAATAAATTTACGGATCGCCGTAATATCAAGTCCGTCCTCACAGTAAAGACCGCCGGTGTAATCACTGACCGCAACAACTTTCTGTCCATTCTTATAAAAGATCTCAGCGGCAGTTCCGCCGACATTTCCCATACCCTGAACAGCGATGGATGCTTTTGCCGGATCAATGTAGTTTTTTTCCATGCACTGGTAGGCGATGATGGTAACGCCACGTCCGGTAGCTTCCACACGGCCTACGGAGCCGCCGATCTCGATGGGTTTTCCGGTAACAACACCTGGAACCGTATGGCCGGTAAACATGCTGTAAGTGTCCATGATCCATGCCATAACCTCACCATTTGTATTAACATCCGGTGCAGGAATATCCTTATCTGGTCCGATGATCGGAAGGATACGTGTGGTATAACGACGGGTAAGACGTATAAGCTCCGCTCTGGAAAGCTTGGACGGATCAACTTTGATTCCACCCTTGGCACCGCCGTAAGGAATATTTACAACCGCACATTTAAAGGACATCCAGGCTGCAAGCGCTTTTACTTCGTCCATATCGGAATTCTGATGGTAACGGATGCCGCCCTTGCACGGTCCACGTGCGCTGGAATGCTGAACACGGTATCCCTCGAATACCTTAATGGAGCCGTCATCCATACGGATCGGGATAGAAACCTTAAGTTCACGTTCCGGGTAGCAAAGTGTTGCGTAATCTTCGTAGCTGAGACCAAGAGCCTCTGCAGACTGCTTCAGGACAGAGAGCATATTGTCATAAGGATTATACTTTTTATCTGCCATTGTTACCACTCCTTTGAAAATAAATATTTTTTCTCTTTGATTTAAGAATAATATTATTCATCTGATGAGGTGAGTATATCATGCTATATCTGAAAAGTAAATAATTTTATTCATAAAAATATATACAAAAATATTTATATCTTTTTTGGCGTTTTCACATAAGCCTGTGATAAAATAAAAAAACTGAAACATGCAGGTTTCCCAAACTGCTGTGACCAGTGATAATTATGACGGGGAGGATATTTCATGGAGAATCGGTTACAGAATCTGATCATTTCAGCACAGCTGACACCAAAGGAAAAAGAGGTTGCGGATTACGTCCTTGAGAATCTGCAGAAATGCTGTTTTATGACATCAACAGAGCTGGCCGGAGAATTGAATGTGAGTTATTCCTCCGTGATCCGGCTTACCAAGACGCTGGGATTTACCGGATATCCGGATTTTCAGAATTTTTTGCGGGAAACTTATGCAGAACAGTCCAGAGATGTGGACACCGGAATTCTCATCCCCGCGGAGCGCATTGAGGCGATCAAGAAAAAAGAGCACAAGGCAACAGTCCAGGATACGGTATGCGCCTATACCCTCAGCAATATACAGAGCACCATTGCCAGTAATACCGAAGAACAGTACCGTAAGGCCAGCAGTATTCTCATCAACAGTGGGGTGAAATACATTTTTTCTTCAAGAGGATCTACCTGTGTGGGGGAATTTCTGAATACGATCCTGCGGCAGACGCTTCCCCACGTATACAATTACGGAAGCCACGGGCAGAACATGTTTGACTTTGCCAGCGACCTGGGGAAAGGCGATGCGGCGGTTTTTATCACCTATTCCCGGTATTCCAGGCTGATGTATCTCACTGCGGAGATGGTACATAAGCAGGGGGCTTCCATTATCCTTCTGACAGACAAACCTACCTGCGAAGCAGCCAAGTTCGCGGATGTGGTACTGACTGCCAGAGGTGACAGCAGTGAATTCTATAATTCCTATGTTGCAGGAATGTTTGCCGCAGAAATGCTCTGCGCCTATATATGCAGGGAAACGAATTACTCCAATCAGGAGCTTCTGGAGCGCATTGATGAATATACTTCCCAGATCGGAAACTTCTGAAAAAAGCAAACGCAGGATAAGCATTTGTAGCTTTCCTGCGTTTGCTTCAATCTTCCTCGATCACCTGGATCTCCAGATAATCAAATTCAATATGTTCAATGAAATTATCCTGATAAAAACGTGCCTTGTCATGTTTCTTGAAATCCCGCACCGTGGCATCTAGCCAGATCGGGTTTCCCAGATCCATCTGATAGCAGATTTCCTCAAGTCCGTGAAAAATCTTGTGTGTTCTGGTATCATCGCTGTCATCACAGACTACCGTGTCCTGCAGCATATGATTATCTTTCCATATTTTTCCCCATAAACGAAACATAAATATTACCTCCGTATCGTAACTGCCCAGGCCGGCAGAAGTTTTTGGATCGATCGTCTGACATGCCCTTCAGTATAGCGGATTTTGCAGGGAAAGTAAAGTTCAGGGCGGATTCCTGCACGACAAACGCATGAATGGTTAGCAACTGCAAATTCTATTTTTTTCTACTTTTT
>ENA-OPVG01000152-OPVG01000152.1-human-gut-metagenome-genome-assembly--contig:-NODE-152-length-58792-cov-5.856224_pt1 | contig 58792 bp, 57 predicted proteins | sample MGYA00241093_ERZ501975 | MGnify/ENA primary metagenome ERZ501975 (study PRJEB25962, sample SAMEA2042993) | human gut metagenome | biome: human gut; feature: human-associated habitat; material: faeces... | reverse complement strand
AAAAACCGCTGACCGGCGGGTCAGCGTTTTTCCATTGGAATATATTCTTTGTGTTCTCCGATGTTTTTGTAAGCAGGCCGCATAATCTTGCCGTTGATGGCAACCTCTTCAAGACGGTGGGCACTCCATCCGGCGATTCTGGCGATTGCAAAGATCGGTGTGTAAAGTTCCACCGGAAGTCCTAACATGCTGTAAGCAAAGCCACTGTAAAAATCGACGTTTGGGCTGACACCTTTATAAATCTGACGCTCGTCTGCGATAATTTTTGGTGCTAAGCGTGATACGGCATCATACAGAGCAAACTCTTTTTCATAGCCTTTTTCGGCAGACAATTTTTCTACAAAAGAACGGAAAATGCGGGCACGGGGATCTGAAAGGGAATATACAGCATGCCCCATGCCATAGATCAGACCGGCGTGATCAAAGGCTTCTTTATGTAATAAGGCTCTTAAATAACGACTGATTTCTTCCTCATCGCTCCAGTCGGAGAGATTCTCTTTCATATCCTCAAACATACGGACAACCTTGATGTTGGCACCGCCGTGTTTCGGACCTTTTAGGGAACCTAAGGAAGCAGCGATCACAGAATAGGTGTCCGTTCCGGATGACGATACCAGATGCGTGGTAAATGTGGAGTTATTTCCACCACCATGTTCCATGTGAAGGATCAGTGCGGTATCTAAAAGCTTTGCTTCTAAAGGAGTAAACTGGCTGTCCGGACGCAGAATATGCAGAATGTTTTCTGCGGTGGAATACTCAGCTTTTGGCGGATGGATAAAAAGGCTTGCACCGTCATGGTAATGTTTGTAAGCCTGATAACCGTATACCGAAAGAAGCGGGAACAGACTTATAAGCTGTAAACACTGTCTGAGTACATTCGGAAGCGAAATGTCATCCGCAAGGTCATCATAGGAATAAAGTGTGAGAACACTCCTTGCGAGTGTGTTCATCATATCTTTGCTTGGGGCTTTCATAATAATATCACGGACAAAACTGGTAGGAAGGGTACGATATTCACTGAGCATTTTCGTAAATTCCGTTAATTCCGTCCGGGCAGGAAGTTTCCCGAAAAGAAGCAGATAAGTGCATTCCTCAAAGCCAAAATGACTGTTTTCCGATGTGCCGTCGATAATATCTTTGACATTATAACCGCGGTAATAAAGCTCGCCGTCTGCCGGACGCAGCTTGCCGTCAATCATCTTTGTGGAGCATACATCAGAAATTTCTGTAAGACCGACTAAAACACCTTTACCGTTAATATCGCGGAGACCGCGTTTGACATCGTATTTTGCATAGAGAGCAGGATCAATTCTGGCACACTGCTCACTGAGCTTTGACAGATGCTGTAATTCGTGGGTGATTTCGCAGAAACGATTGGTAGTCATAAATAACCCTCCATGTTTTTTAATTCATTACTTTATAGCGATAAAGCATTTTAATCATCATATCATAAGTATTTCTTATGGCACAAGAGTTTTCTAAAAAAACTTTTCATGAAAGCCGTTTTCGGGTAAAATGAGAACAAATCATTGAATGTTATACATAAATCAGGAGGAAAAAACAGATGGATATAAAGAAACTGGCACAGGAATCGATTGCTGCAAAAGAATTTGCCTATACGCCGTATTCACATTTCAGGGTAGGAGCTGCACTTCTTACAAAGGATGGCGGGATATACCGGGGATGCAATATCGAAAATGCCGCATATACACCGACAAACTGTGCGGAGAGGACCGCTTTTTTTAAGGCTGTATCGGAGGGAAAAAAAGAATTTACTGCGATTGCGATCAATGGGGATGCCAATGACTATCTTTATCCGTGTGGAGTGTGCCGCCAGGTTATGGCAGAATTCTGTGATCCGGAAACATTTCAGGTAATCCTGGTAAATACGCCGGATGATTTTAAAATATTTACATTAGAAGAATTATTGCCGGGGGCATTCACAAAGCAGGATATTACAAAAGCCACCGGGAAAGAATTGTAAAATATATCAGGAAAACTTGACAGATGCTACGGAAAATAGGATAATTTTTGCGGATATGTTTGAAATCTGAAACAAAAGAGATAAAGGAGAAACAGACGGATGCAGGAGAGTTATGGAACAAGTCCCAGTGGAAATTTAAAAGAAGCTGTACGGGGCATCAGTAATCCGGCATTTTTGATTCTGATGTCGAACGCAGAACAGTTTGAAACACATGTAGCTGAACTTGAAGAATTATATCCGGGCGTACCAAGCATCGGATGCATTGGAATGAGTTACCAGACCAGTGTGACGGAAAAAGGTGTCAGTGTGACAGCATTTGAGGGTGTAGAGGCTGTGACGGATGTACTAGAGCAGGCATCCATTATGCCGGTGAAATATATAAGCAGGGTGGAAAAGGCGCTACAGAAGATAAATGCATCATCTGAGAATACTGTATGTATCGATTTTTGTACAGGAAACGATGCAGCAGTTCTTACGACTATGTACAGTATCCTTGAAAAAAAGAAAATATCACTGACCGGTGGAACCGGGGATGGTGGAAAGGTTTCCGTAAATGGCACAGTATATACAGATGCGGATGTGTTTGCATTTGTAAAAAATAATGGCGGCAAAGTCAGGGTTTACAAGGAAAATATTTATTATCCGAACCCACAGTACCGTTTTATTGCATCAAAGACAGACCGCAGCAAATACACAGTCGGCGAATTGAACGGAAAGCCGGCAAGACAGGCGTATCAGGATACGCTGGGAATCAGAGAACAGGATATTGTCAACCAGACATTTAAAAATCCGCTGGGCAAAAAGAACGGAAAGGATATCTGTATTATCTCTATCAAGGAAGTAGCAGGAAATGGTCTGTGCTGTTATCGCCAGGTCAATGATTCCGATGTACTTTATCTGCTTGAGACAAATGATTATCCTTCTATTGTCGAAGAAACAGTGCGACAGATCAAAGGAGATTTCGGAAGAATTTCCGGTATTTTTTCCATAAACTGTATTTTCCGCTATCTGTTCTTCTCCCAGGAACGTTATATGGATCAGTATTTAAAAACAATGGGAACACTTGGCATGCATGCAGGTCTGGTTGGCTTTGGAGAACACTACAACAGCCAGTTTGTAAACCAGACCATGTCCTGTGTGGTATTTGAGTAGGGGGGAAGTGCAGATGTTTCAATTCAAAAAACAGGTAAAAGAGACCAAAGAACAGGTGCTGCAGACGGAAGAAAAATTAAATCTGCATCCGTTGATACATGTATCGGACAGCCTGCTTGACTACCATAAAAAGTTATCATTGACGGAAGTAAATTCGCTGGACGAATTACAGGAGATCCAGAATACATTTCAGACCGTTCTAGAGGAAAACAAACAGCTGAAAGAGAAGCTTGGTTCTTTTCATGAGACGTTTGAGACAGTTGGTGAGACATCCGGACAGTTTGCCGGTGTAAGGGAAGATATCACAAAAGCGGTGGAAGAGGCACAACAGAAAGTTGGCAGCTTAAAGGAGAGTTCCGGGGAAGTGCAGGAACATTTTGACGAGATCCAGCGCACATTTGAAGATTTTCAGGCTTCTGTACAGAAAATCAAGCAATGTATGGGACAGATCATTTCAATTGCCAATCAGACCAATATGCTCGCACTGAATGCGTCAATTGAGGCGGCGCGTGCAGGAGAGCAGGGAAAAGGTTTTGCTGTTGTCGCAGAGGAAGTAAAAAATCTGGCAAGTGAGATCAAAAGTCTTGTCAGTTCCGTAGATGGAAGTATTGTCGAAGTGGAACAGGATACGGAAAATTTGAATCACAGTATCACAACATCGAAAGAATCGCTCGGGAAGAGTTTAGAGAGTGCAGATGAAACCTATGAAGTGTTTGACCGCATCACAACAGCAGCCGGCGGAGCAGATCAGGTGCAGCAGGAAATCACAAAGGTGCTTGATGATTCAAGAGAAAAATTAGCCGATGTGAACGGTTCACTTGAGCGTGAAAAAGCAGAGTATGATACGGTGTGCTTACACATAGAACGTGCAAATGATCTTGGAACCCAAAAGAGTACCATGTTTGAAAATATGGAGAATTTACTGGTGCAGATCGCTCCGATTGCAAAAGAGTTGGAACGGAAGAATTGATGACATTATTTTACAAAAACTGATTGACAAAAAAATAACATTGTGTATATTTATATTAGCGGAATTTTTTAAAAAATACCCTGATTATTTTAAAGGAAAGAGGTTAAAGAGCAATGGCAAATATTGATTTAAGCAAGTATGGCATTACCGGAGTAACAGAGATCGTTCACAATCCTTCTTACGAGATGTTATTCGAGGAAGAGACCAAAGCAGGTCTTGAGGGTTATGAGGTTGGTAAGGAAACAGAACTTGGTACAGTTAACGTTATGACTGGTATCTATACAGGACGTTCCCCGAAAGATAAATATATCGTTATGGACGAGAATTCAAAAGACACTGTATGGTGGAATTCACAGGAATATCCAAACGATAACCATCCTATGTCAGAGGAAACATGGGCAGCAGTGAAAGATCTTGCAAAGAAAGAACTTTCAAACAAGAGACTGTTCGTAGTAGATGCTTTCTGTGGAGCAAATAAAGATACACGTATGGCAGTTCGTTTCATCGTTGAGGTTGCATGGCAGGCTCATTTCGTAACAAACATGTTCATCAAGCCAACAGCAGAAGAATTTGAGAACTTTGAGCCGGACTTTATCGTATACAATGCTTCAAAAGCAAAAGTTGAGAACTACAAAGAGTTAGGTCTTAACTCAGAGACATGTGTTGCATTCAACATTACATCAAAAGAGCAGGTTATCGTCAATACATGGTACGGTGGAGAGATGAAGAAAGGTATGTTCTCTATGATGAACTACTATCTCCCACTTAAAGGCATCGCTTCCATGCACTGTTCAGCAAACGCTGATATGAACGGCGAGAATACAGCAATCTTCTTCGGACTTTCCGGAACAGGAAAGACAACACTTTCTACAGATCCGAAACGTCTCTTAATCGGTGATGATGAGCACGGCTGGGATGACAACGGTGTATTCAACTTCGAGGGTGGATGCTATGCAAAGGTTATCGGTCTTGACAAAGAGTCTGAGCCGGATATCTACAATGCAATCAAACGTAACGCACTGTTAGAGAACGTTACTGTTGATGCAAACGGAAAGATCGATTTTGATGACAAGAGCGTTACAGAGAACACTCGTGTATCTTACCCAATCAACCACATTACAAATATTGTAAAACCTGTATCTTCTGCACCGGCTGCAAAGAACGTAATCTTCTTATCAGCAGATGCATTTGGAGTACTTCCTCCAGTATCTATCCTGACACCAGAGCAGACACAGTACTACTTCCTGTCTGGATTCACAGCAAAACTTGCTGGTACAGAGCGTGGAATCACAGAGCCGACACCTACATTCTCAGCTTGCTTCGGACAGGCATTCTTAGAGCTGCATCCTACAAAATATGCAGAAGAGCTTGTTAAGAAGATGGAGAAGAGTGGAGCAAAGGCTTACCTTGTAAATACAGGATGGAATGGAACAGGAAAACGTATCTCCATCAAAGATACTCGTGGTATCATCGATGCAATCCTGAATGGAGATATCAAGAGCGCTCCAACTAAGACGATTCCTTTCTTCAACTTTGAAGTTCCTACGGAACTTACAGGTGTTGATACAGGAATCCTTGATCCTCGTGATACTTACGCTGACGCTTCCGAGTGGGAAGAGAAAGCAAAAGATCTTGCCGGAAGATTCATCAAGAACTTCGCAAAATACGAAGGAAACGAAGCTGGAAAAGCACTCGTATCCGCTGGACCACAGTTATAAAAATTATAAAGACAATACAATACAAAGCTCCCGGGTTTTTACATCAACCCGGGAGCTTTTTCATTGTAAAATCTATTCCTTAGTCCGTTTCAGTTTTGCAATTGACTTCTTCACGCACCACAGGCAGGTCGGAACGCTGTAACAGCATGCTGCGATCCATGCTGCCTGATCCGCAAAACAGATTGCTGTGTAACCAAATTTTTATTCTCAATCATTATTCTCTTTCTTCTTTTTCTCTAACATATATTCGACCATCACTTCTCGAATATCGGAAGAACATCATATCCCTTTTGGGCTTAATTCTTTGCATCTGTGTAAAGTACAAGCTCCAGTCATTTTCCTGATATCATTTAACGTCTTTGCCCCTTGCTCCATTGCCTTTATAATCTGACCTTTTGTAACATTTGAACAGTAACAGATAATCTCTTCATTTTTCATATTCTATTCCTCCGTGGTAAAATATTAATTTTTATTAATATTTTACCACGGAGAATTTTTAGTTTCAACTTATATCTGATGTTTTCCTACGTATTTCCTGGAATTCCAAAATCCTGCCCTGGCTTAGGAACTTAGTCCGTACAACTCTTATGCAAGAATCCTTGCAACATCTTCCACAATCTGCTCTTTTGTAAGATGGTTGTCTTTTAATACTTCTGTCACATCGTATCGATCCAGGAACTCTTTTTTCAGTCCGAAATTTAAAACTTTCATATGACTGTCACCGTAGAATCTGGCAATCTTCTCACCAAAACCACCGTCCAGAATTCCGTCTTCCAATGTAATTACAACACTATGGTCTTTCTTAAGATCTTCAAGCATTTCTTCATCCAGACCTGTAATGTAATACGGATTGATAACGGTTGCGTCTATTCCTGCTTTCTCTTTCATCAGATCCGCCACATCATTTCCTAATCCGTAAAATGTTCCAAGTCCGACAATTGCAACCTTACTTCCTTTTCTCGTCATCTCATACTTGTTTAGAATACTGAAATCTTTTGTGACTTCTTTACCGTCTGAAATCACCTCTCCGCCGGGAAGCTTGATTGCAACCGGATGTTCTTTCTGCTCTATGCTCCAGTCCAGCATTGCCAGGTATTCTTCTTTCGTTGTCGGTGAAAGATAGACAAGATTCGGAATATTTGCCATCATCGGGATATCCTGCAGTCCAAGATGTGTCACATCGTTCATTCCATAGACAGAACCACTGAACGTAACAATCGTTGCCGGGCTATTATCGATACATACATCCTGTGCAATCTGATCAAAGGTTCTCTGTACAAATGTGCTATACACACCATAGACCGGCTTTCCGCCATTTGCTGCGATTCCTGCTGCCAGTGCAACCGCTGTCTCCTCTGCAATTCCAACATCGACAAACTGCTGTCCTGCTTCTTTTCGCTTATCCTCTGTAAATCCCAGAACTGTCGGAGTTCCGGAAGTAATGGCAACAACTGCCGGATCTTCTTTCATCTTCTTCATGAGATAATTGCACGTCACATCTGAGTAGTCCTCTTCTTCCATCTCATACAGGGGCTTTCCAGTCTCGATATGAAATGGTCCGTTGAAATGCCACTGCTCTTTGTGTTGTTCTGCCGGCGCATAACCTTTTCCTTTTAATGTATTAATATGCACAACGACTGCTTTTTTACTGTCCTTCACACTCTCAAATGCCTGAATCAGCTCAGCCACATCATTTCCATGGTCCACATAGATATAATCTAAGCCCATGGCACAGAACAGATTACACTCGGCCTGTCCATTCGTCTCACGAAGCAGCTTCAGATTCTTATAGATACCTCCGTGGTTCTCAGCAATCGACATATCATTGTCATTGACTACAATAATCAGATTGCCGCCAAGCTCTGCCGCGTAATCCAGTCCTTCTAACGCCTCACCGCCGCTTAAAGAGCCATCTCCGATCACCGCGATTACATTGCCATCTTCCCCATTGAGATCACGGGCTTTTGCAAGACCGCACGCCAGACTCACAGATGTAGATGTATGTCCGACAGTAAAGAAATCATGCTCACTTTCATGCGGATTTGTGTAACCGGACACATCGTCGTAATGCTCTTCATAGAGATATGCGTCTTTTCTTCCTGTCAGCATCTTATGTGGATAGCTCTGGTGTGACACATCAAATACAATTTTATCTTTCGGCGAATCAAACACATAATGAAGCGCGATTGTTGCCTCCACCATACCGAAATTCGGTCCGAAATGTCCGCCATGTTTACTTGCACGAATCAAAAGCGCATGGCGCATTTCCTCTGCAAGCTTTGGAAGTTCTGCTACTTCTATCTTCTTCACATCTTCTGGTCCATTTATCTTTTCAATATACATCTTTACTTACACTCCTTTTCTTCCCAGGTTAAAACCCCTGTCTTCACAGCCTCTTCATACCTGGACACTTTATATTTCAAGCGTTCCATCGTTGCCTCAATCTGCTGTTTCTGTTCCTCTAAAACGTCATACTGTTCCTTTAGAAGCTGTCTTCTCGCCTCAAATGTAGAGTCTCCTATCTGGAATAATTTTACATATTCAATCAATGCTTCAATTGGAACTCCTGCACTTCGCATACAAACAGCATGCTCTACCCAGCCAAGATCCGATTCCTGATAGTTACGAATCCCACTTGCCGTTCTCGAAACTGGCGGGATTAAACCAATACGCTCATAATATCTGAGCGTATCTTGAGAAATCTTAAATTTCTCACTGACTTCTTTAATTGTCATACACAAAACACCTGCCTTCTACATGACATACTATAGCATCTGGAGTGAACTCCAAGTCAAGAAAAATATGCAAATTCAAGAATGCCTCGGTATTCTAGATTTTTCTTAGAAAAAAGAATGTGCCAGGGCACATTCTTTCGCTAAGTGCATTGCATAACGCCAATGACGCTGCGCAACGACTAAATTAAATAATATTCCAAAAACTCTTTTTCTTCTCTTCTATTGGCACAGGTTTCTTCTTACTGCGTACAATCTGCGCCCGCATACCTATGTTGGTAAACTCCTGGCAAAGTTTTACCGCCTGCTCTTTGTTAAGACCATCTTTTGCCGAAAATGGAGTCTGGGACAACTGTTTTTTCCTGCTGAATCCATATTTCCGTGCTAACTGCACAAAATCACTTCTCTGACCAAAATAATCAACTACACGCCCAAGTACAATAACCTGTCTAGACGGAAATTTCGGAATGGTACATTCTTCTGGCATCGGCAGTATCTTATATTCTGCCTGATAATAGTCTAATGCAGTCTCAAAATATCCCGTACATTCCTCATCCAGATTCTCATACAATACAACCGGGACATTTGATACAATCTGGTCTGCATCTTCTTTCGGAATCTCTGTCATAATCTGAAGATATTTTGAGATTTCAATATTGTGATTGTTGCAATTTAAAAGCTGTATCTGATATGTCTTCATAGATTTCCTCTCGTATATTACTATTTATAATATGTATCTCATCTCATGCCATTCTTCATCGCCCCATACAGAAGCAGAGATACCTTCGTCTTTGTAGCCCATTTTTTTATACATTTCCACTTTCTGTTCAAGGCATGTCAGTTTCAGCATCTTACGTCCGTTTGCCTGCTCACGCTTTACGTACTGGTTCATGATTTCTCTTGCAAGACCCTGCCTGCGGTATTCTGGCCGGACATCCAGCCCCAGAATGAAAATATTCTTTCCTTCCGAATTATGTACGGTAATATCTGTGAAAAACTCATCACGAAATGCTTCTTCATCTGTTGCCAGTCCATTTAAAAAGCCTGCGATCGTTCCAGTCTCTTTGTCTACTGCAACAAGAAAAAGTTCCGGTGCATGTTCCACCCTTTCAAACATATCTTTTTTAGAACATACCTCATGTGGTGGAAAACAGATCTTCTCAATCTCTGCTACTTCCTCTGCTTCATTTGCCCTGACAGATCGAAATTCGAATCTGTCTAATACATTTGTCGCCATCTTTATTCCCTCCCTATACTTTAATTGCCGACACTATATGATGTTGGAGGGAAAAGCCCCCCATTCAAGAATGCCGCTTTATCTTTGTTAAAAATGCAGACCTTGTAGCGTACCTGCTACAATCATCATTCCTCCTGTTACAGCCAGGGCCAGGGCAAGTGCCAGCCAGATGAACTGTTGTTTGCGTTTTTCTTTTGGAAATAATTCTTTTGGATAACCTTCCCGCCCAAGATGTAACACGTGATTGCCCAGATACAAAATTGCCAGCCCCACGCCGCCATCTATCATATAAATTCCCATAAATGCCGGTGAAAGCTGAGAAACCTGGCTGGTTGCTGTATCCATTACAAAGTTCCACATTCCACTTCCATTCATTCCAAGTGCTCTTGCCATCAGCTGCATCAAAAACTGCATCCCATAAAGCACCAGTACCGGAATGATATTATTGATCGCATGAAACATCACATTATAAAACATGTTGTTCGTCTCATAGACAAGATATCCGAGTACAATCCCAAGGAGAAATGTTGGGAAAAATCGTATGATACTTCCATGAAACAGACCAAACACTGCCGCTGTAACTAAAATTGGAATCCATTTTCCGTGTGTCTGATTCCAAATAGAATTAAAAAATACACCACGAAACACTGCTTCTTCACAGATTGCCGGTGCAATTCCAACAACTATAATTGCTACTATCATGGAAGAACTTGTGAACATACTGCTTAATCCGATTGATGTTTCAGTAACCATCTCCGGGGCAATATACATTTCAATCATGGTCACAACAGAAATTGCCTGACTCGCACCAAGGTAAATCAGTATCGTCCCCATGACCTCTGTAAGCTTTGGCTTATGAATCGGAAACACCGACCGGAATTTTCTGCCAAACACTGCCACTGCTCCAACTGCTGTGCCCAGTAAAATCAATTCTCCGATCAAAGACCGTCCCATTCCTAACCATTGCGGCAGAAAGTCACTGAACACAAATACTTCCAGACCTGCCAGGATGATTACCAGTAATCCCTGCCAAAGTCTTAACTGCTTTTTCTCATTTTCCATATATTTCACCTTACCATCCAAGTCTGCTGTCTTCTAGTCCTTCAACATGTCCGCATCAAATTTCTTTGGAAACGTTTGAATTTCTTCATGAATTCCAATGATCTTCTCCATCCATATCATATTGTACCAGCGATGGAACTTGTATCCACATTTTTCAAATTCTCCTATCCTACGATAGCCAAGATGTTCATGAAACTGTGCACTGTTCTTTGTCAGATACTCATCGTCTTCCTCGGGATATCCAATACATGCTTCCATATTTAAAATTCCCATTTCTTTCAGACAATGTTCCAATGCACTATGAAGTTTTTTTCCTATTCCCATACGTTTACAATTCTGATCTACATATATGGAGGTTTCCACCGCCCAGGCATAAGCTGCGCGCTCCTTAAATGGACTGACATATGCATACCCCACGATTTTTCCATCATGTTCTGCCACCAGATATGGATATTTTTCAAGTGTATGTGCAATTCTTTCACGAAATTCCTCCAGGGAGGGAACTTCATATTCAAATGTAATTGCAGTTTCCCTGACATATGGTGCATAAATCTCCAACAATTCTTCTGTATCATCTAATGCTGCGACACGAATCACGATCTCTTTTTTTAATGTACTCATACTGTAATCTGACTCAATACCTCCCCGATTGGTGCGGCAATCGTAAGTTCTGCACGAACTGATTTTGCCGTATCGCTCTTATTGATCACGACAAGATGTTTTCCTCTAAAATAATCTACAAATCCAGCTGCCGGATAAACGACCAGAGACGTTCCCCCTATGATCAGTGTGTCTGCCTGGCTGATCGCACGGATACTCTTGTCAATCATATTTTCATCCAGACTTTCCTCATAAAGTACGACATCCGGCTTGATCACTCCTCCACACTCACAACGTGGAACTCCTTTGCTGTTCTTTACATATGCTGCATCGTAGAATTTTCCGCATTTTTGACAGTAATTGCGATGAATGCTTCCATGGATCTCATATACATTCTTACTTCCTGCTGCCTGATGAAGTCCGTCAATATTCTGCGTAATGATTGCTTTAAGTTTTCCTGCCTGCTCAAGTTCTGCCAGCTTTTTATGCGCGGCATTCGGCTTCGCATCTAAAAACATCATCTTTTCTTTGTAAAATTCATAAAATCCTTCTGTATTGCGCTTAAAGAAGGTATGACTGACGATCTGTTCCGGTGAATACTTGTATTTCTGCTGATACAGGCCGTCCGCACTTCGAAAATCCGGAATATTGCTCTCTGTAGATACTCCTGCTCCTCCGAAAAAGACAATATTTTCACTGTCATCAATGATTTCCTGCAACTTTTCGATTTCCTTATTCACAAAATCATCTCCCTATTTTACATTTTCCATCCACTCAATGATCTGACCCAGATCCTCCAGACTGGCTGATGCATGTTCCAGAACCTCTTCCGGCACATCTACCATATCATGAATATAAATCGTTTCTCCACCGGCTGCGATTCCTGCCATGACTCCCGGTGTACTGTCTTCAACTACCAGACACTCCTTCGGATCACATCCGATCGCTTTTGCTGCATTCCAGAAAATATCCGGTTTGGGTTTACTTGCTTTTTGCGTGTCTCCATAGACAAATGCTGCAAAATATTCAGCTATTCCTGACATTTGAAGAACTTTTTCTCCACGCGATTGTCTTGTAGAAGTTGCAACTGCTGCCGGAATCTTCTTTTCTTCCAAATAGGAAAGGAGATCCATAAGCCCCTTCTTTTTAGGAACTCCGTCCCGCGCAAGCATCTCCATAAAAATCTCATCTTTTCGCTGTCTTGCTTCTTCATAACGAAATTCTTTGCCAAATGTATCTTCAAATATTCCCCTGATAATCGCTGCCGTCTTTCCCCGGCACTGATTCAGAAGTTCTGTCGTAATGGAATACCCCATTTCTTCTCCGACTTGCTTCCACGCAATCGTATACAGCCTCTCTGTATCAAACAAAGTGCCATCCATGTCAAATATCACGCCTCGGATCATATTGTACGCCTCACTCTTCTATACGTTCTCTCATCATCAGTCATTTTTTGTCTATTCTTTATCCATGCTGTCTGACGATTTTCCTTTGCTTTCTCTTGTATAATCGGTAAAGAATCCAGTCAGTGCGTCCAGCGTCTTTAACAGTACCGGAATCTCGCTCTCATCTAACTTGTCCACAATGGCCTGTGTCATCTGCTTATGATAATCTTCGTGATGATGATATGCATTTTCCCCTTTTTCCAGAAGACGTACATACACGACCCGTCGATCCTCTTTGCTGCGGAACCGGTCAACATAACCCTTTTTCACAAGACTATTCACAGCAGTTGTAAGTGATCCTACTGTAATATTCAGCTTCTTTGCAATGGTAGACATATTATTGCCCTCTCCAAGTCCGATTGCCTCTATGACGTGCATATCATTGTTGGTAATATCTTTAAATTCATCCGTAATAATTGCCTTACCTTCTACCTCCCAGATCTCATTGATCAGATTCACCAGGACATAGTTAATTGTTGCATATACATCACTCATTCGCACTGCTCCTTCATCCTTTACTTGCTTTTCATTATAGACGTTTTTTGTCAAAGAAGTCAACCTGCTCCTGCATTCCTTCTGAATTCTCTGACACTTGCATTTTACAGACAACTTTGTACTGATATATTTCAGATTCTGCTTACATCCGACGGAAGCGTTCATATCGGGAATCCACTAATTCTTGGATGTCTTTGTTTGTATATTCTTCCAGATACCCTTCGATATTTTTCTCCAGTTCATCTGCAATATTGCTCATCGTTTCTGATGTAAAATGTTCTGGTTCTGCAAACACCTTCTCTACAATCCCCATTTCTTTTAAATCTGCTGCTGTCAGACGCATAACTTTTGCAGCCTGCGCAGCTTTCGTACTGTCCTTCCATAAAATGCTTGCAAAGCCTTCTGGTGAAAGAATGGAATAAATGGAATTCTCCAGCATCCATACCTGGTCTGAAACCGCCATTGCAAGTGCACCGCCGCTTCCACCTTCTCCGATAACAATACTAAGTATCGGGGTCCTAAGCGCTGACATCTCATACAGATTTCTTGCAATCGCCTCTCCCTGGCCGCGCTCTTCTGCGGAAATTCCGCAAAATGCTCCCGGCGTATCTACGAAGCAAATGACCGGGCGGTGGAATTTTTCTGCCTGCTTCATAAGACGCAATGCCTTCCGGTAGCCTTCCGGTGACGGCATACCAAAATTGTGTCCGATATTCTCTTTTGTATTCTGTCCCTTTGCCTGGGCAATGACTGTCACTGCTCTTCCGTGAAAGGTTGCGATTCCTCCGACAATTGCCGGATCATCAGCAAAATACCGATCTCCATGCAGTTCTATAAAATCCTGGAACAAAGCTTCTATATAGTGACCTGCAACCGGGCGGTCATTTCTTCTGGAAATCTGTACACGATCCCAGGCTTCCAGAGTTTTTGATCTGGTTTTTCTATTTTGAAATTCTTTTGTTGCTTTTTCGACTTTTTCATTTCCAGTCTGATGCATTTTCAGGATTTTTTCCAGCGTCTGCCGCATCTGCTGGCGTTCTACAATCTGGTCTACAAATCCATGTTCTTTTAAAAACTCGGATCTTTGGAATCCTTTCGGAAGTTTCTGACCGATCGTCTGCTCAATGACACGAGGACCTGCAAATCCAATCAGTGCTCCCGGCTCTGCCAGTATGATATCTCCAAGCATAGCAAAACTTGCCGTCACGCCACCGGTTGTTGGATCTGTCAGCACCGTAATATAAAGAAGTCCGGCGTCGCTGTGACGTTTCAGTGCAGCGGATGTCTTTGCCATCTGCATCAAAGACACGATTCCTTCCTGCATTCTTGCTCCGCCAGAGCATGTAAAGATGATAACCGGAAGCTTTTCTTCTGTCGCACGTTCTACCATCCTTGTAATTTTCTCACCTACGACTTCTCCCATACTCGCCATTAAAAAACGTCCGTCACAGACTCCAAGCGCTGTCTCAATTCCATGAATTGAAGCTTTTCCAGTCACCACTGCCTCATCTAATCCAGTTGTTTGTTTTAATGCTTCCACCTTTTCCGGATACCCTTTGTATCCAATCGGGTTCGTATTTTCAATTCCTCTGTCCCACTCTTCGAACGTATCCTCATCTGCAATTGACCGGATCCGCTCCGGTGCCGGCATGCGGAAATATCCATGACATTTCGGGCAAATATATCCGCCTGTTATAACGTCCTCTGTAATAATTGCTTTCTGACATTTGTTACATTTACACAGAAGTCCCTCCGGAACTTCCGGGCTTTGGTGTTTCCCACCGATATGCCCTTTTTTTCCGGAAGGACGTCTTGTTTTCTTAAACATATTATCTAACTTCATATGTCCACTCCTTATACTCTTTCACTCCACGGTTGTTGTATACCTTAATGCTTTATAGTATCTATGAAGTTCACATTAAACTCTCCGGATTGATATACCGGGTTATTTAATAATTCATAGAGATAATCCACATTCGTGTCGATGCCCTCAATAATCACCTCTCCAAGTGCGCTCTGCATTTTCTGGATTGCTTCATCCCGGTTCTTCGCCCAGACGATGAGCTTTGCAACCATGGAATCATAATATGGAGAAATGCTGCATCCACTGTAAATTGCGGAATCTACACGGATTCCTTTTCCTCCCGGCAAATGAAGATCTGTAATAGTTCCAGGCGACGGCCGGAATCCTTTTTCCGGATTTTCCGCATTGATCCGGCACTCAATGGCATGCCCATTGATTTCAATATCCTGTTGAGTAAATGACAGCTTCTGTCCATCTGCAATACGGATCTGTTCTTTGATTAAGTCAATTCCAGTCACCCACTCAGTCACCGGATGCTCCACCTGAATTCGGGTATTCATCTCCATAAAGTAAAAGGCATCATTGTTCTCTAAAAGAAATTCAATGGTTCCTGCATTGACATAGCCTGCGGCTTTCGCAGCTTTTACTGCTGCCTCTCCCATCTTCTTTCGAAGCTTTGAAGACAACACCGCTGACGGAGCCTCCTCGATCATTTTCTGATGGTTTCTCTGAATAGAGCAGTCACGTTCTCCGAGATGCACTACATTTCCATAGGAATCTGCCAGAATCTGAAATTCGATATGTCTCGGCTCCTCCATAAAATGTTCAATATACATGGTATCATCGCCAAATGCCATCTGGCTTTCCTTCTGTGCGGTCTGAAAGCTTTGCGTGAATTCTTCTTCGGAATATGCCACACGCATGCCTTTTCCACCTCCGCCGAGGGCAGCTTTTATGATAACCGGGTAACCGATTTCCCGTGCAAGCAAAAGTCCGGTATGCACCTCACAGACTGGCTCCTTACTTCCTGGGATGACCGGAACACCTGCTGCTTCCATCGTATTTCTTGCTTCCTGCTTATTGCCAAGCTTTGCAATGACATTTGCCGGCGGTCCGATAAAGGTAATTCCGCACTGCTCACACAGTTCTGCAAATTTACTGTTCTCTGACAAAAAGCCAAAACCCGGGTGAATGGCGTCTGCCCCACTCACCACCGTTGCACTGATAATATTCTCCATACTTAAATAACTCTGAGATGACGGTGCCGGTCCGATACAGACCGCTTCATCTGCAAGCTTTGTATGAAGGGCTTCTGCGTCTGCCTCTGAATATACTGCAACCGTCTCAATTCCCATTTCCCGGCACGCACGGATAATCCGAACTGCAATCTCACCACGGTTCGCAATCAAAATCTTCTTAATCACACAGATCACCTACCCTACTGCAAATGTCAGTACCGCGCTGACTACTTTTTTACCGTCCACTGTAGCGACAGCCTCTCCGACACCAATCGGTCCTTTTTTCCGGATAATTCTTGTTTCCAGACGAAGCTTGTCCCCCGGCACGACCTTTCCTTTGAATTTGCATTTATCAATTCCGCCAAAATATGCGACTTTTCCCTGATTCTTTGGCTCACTTAAAATCGCTACCGCACCTGCCTGTGCCAGCGCTTCCACGATCAGCACACCCGGCATGACCGGCTCCTGTGGAAAATGTCCGGCAAAGAACTCTTCCCGGTAGGAAACACATTTGTACGCCACTGCATACTCACCCGGCTCGTAATCTTCTACATAATCCAATAACAGAAACGGATGTCTGTGAGGTATGATTTCCTGAATCTGTTTAATATCCAAATGTTTCATGATAACCTCCTACGCAATTCTGAATAATGGCTGGCCGTACTCTACTGCCTGACCATTCTTTACAAGAATCTCCGTGACTGTTCCATCAAAATCACTCTCGATTTCATTCATCAGCTTCATGGCCTCAATAATTGCAACCGACTGACCTTTTTTCACGGAATCGCCAACCTGAATAAATGGCTCTGCATCCTCTGCCGGAGCCGCGTAAAATGTTCCCACAAGCGGAGCTTTGACTACATTTCCAACAGGAGCCGCCTCAGATGTCCCAGTCTGTTTCTGTACGCCTTCTTCTAAATCTGTGGCTGCTTTAGAAGAAGCACCTGTAACTTTCACAGCTTCCGGTGTAACAGCCTGCATTGGCGCAGTCGTTCCCATCACCAGGTTCTCTTTCTTATTCAGCTGCAATTTTATACCATTTTCTTCATATTTAAATCCAGTCAGGTCTGACTCAGAGACTTTATCAATCAGCTTCATCAACTGTTCTACGTCCATTTCCAGGTTCCCCCCTTACGCTTCATACTTCTGAATTAAAATTGTTGCATTGTGTCCGCCAAATCCAAGTGAATTGCTCATGGCTGCCTTGATTTCTTTCTCTACCGGACTTTCTATTGCATAATTTAAGTCACATTCTTCATCGGCCTCTTTTGTTCCGACCGTCTGATGGATAAATCCATCTTCCATGCTTTTGACACAAGTAATAAATTCTACTCCGCCTGCTGCTCCAAGCAAGTGACCGATCATGGATTTCGTAGAGTTGATCACCACGTCTTTCGCTGCCTCGCCAAATGCTTTCTTAATGGCGCGTGTCTCGAACAGGTCATTGTGATGGGTACTTGTTCCATGGGCATTGATGTAATCTACCTGTGCCGGTGTAATCTGGGCCTCTTCCATGGCAAGCTCCATTGCCTTCGCTGCACCGCTTCCGTCTTCTGCCGGAGAAGTAATATGATAAGCATCCCCTGTACATCCGTAACCGGTCACTTCTGCGTAAATCTTTGCTCCACGCGCTTTTGCATGCTCCAGCTCTTCCAGCATTACAACTCCCGCACCTTCACCAAGTACGAATCCATCCCGGTCTTTATCAAATGGAATGGAGGCACGAAGTGGATCGGTAGAAGCAGAAAGTGCTGTCAGTGCTGTAAATCCGGCAATACCAAGTGGGCATACACAGCCTTCGGTTCCTCCTGCAAGCATCATATCTGCGTCACCATACTGGATTGTACGGAATGCATCACCAATACAGTTCGTTCCTGTGGCGCAGGCAGTTACGACATTGCTGCATTTTCCACGGAATCCTAACTGAATTGATACATTTCCCGCTGCCATATTGGAAATCATCAAAGGCACCATAAGCGGATTCACTCTTGCCGGTCCCTTGGTCAGAATTTTTTCATAGCTCTGCTCTGCTACCTGAAGACTTCCAATTCCGGAACCAATCATCACACCAGCGCGAAATGGGTCTTCTTTTTCAATCTCCAGTCCAGAATCTTCATAAGCTTCTCTGGCTGCTGCAACCGCATATTGAGAAAATGCTTCCATACGTCTGGCTGCTTTTTTATCCATATGATCTCCCGGCACAAAGTCTTTGACTTCTGCTGCCAGTTTTACTTTATAATCTGTAGTGTCGAACTTTGTGATCTCACCGATTCCAACCTTACCTTTGCGGATTCCGTCCCAAAATTCAGCTACACTATTTCCAATTGGAGTAATTGCACCAAGTCCGGTCACGACCACTCTTCTTTTTAAGACTTTATTATTTGCCATCTTTTTTGTACTCCTTCCCCTGCATCACTTTCTACATTACCATGCCGCCGTCTACGTGCAGCACTTGTCCGGTAATATAAGAAGCATCTTCCGATGCGAGAAATGCAACTGCTTTTGCCACCTGCTCAGGCACTCCAAATTTTCCAAGAGGAATCTGGGCAAGCGTAGCCTCTACAACCTTTTCCGGCAGGCTCTGCGTCATATCTGTGTCAATAAATCCAGGAGCTACTGCATTCACAGTAATTCCTCTGGAGCCAAGCTCTTTTGCCACAGCTTTTGTAAGTCCGATGATTCCGGCCTTAGAAGCTGCATAATTGGCCTGTCCTGCATTTCCAGACACACCAACTACAGATGAAAGATTCACGATGCGCCCGCTTCTTTGCTTTAACATCTGTCTGGATACTGCCTGGATCGTATGAAATGCGCCTTTTAGATTCGTATCTAACACAGCGTCAAAATCTTCTTCTGACATCCGCATCAACAGACCATCTCTTGTAATACCTGCATTATTCACCAGCACATCCAGATGTCCGTATTCTGCGATCATATTTCCAATAAATTCTTTACATGCCACGTTGTCAGAAACATCACATTTATATATAGAAGCTTCTCCTCCATTTTGCTCAATTTCTGTCTTTAATTCCTGTGCTTTTTCCTCGCTGCCACAGTAATTGATCACAACATACATGCCCGCTGCTGCCAGCTCTCTTGCGATTGCCGCACCAATTCCACGGGAAGCTCCTGTCACAACTGCTACCTTTTTTTCCATTTTATTTATAACTCCTGTCATTTTCGCCTTGTTTCTATATGATCTTTTCCAGATCTTCCCATGTTGCTACATTACAGACCTTGACACTTCGGTCAATCTTTTTCATAAATCCTGCCAAAGTCTTGCCCGGCCCGATTTCGATAAATGTATCAACTCCGTCTGCGATCATTTTCTCCATGCTCTGTTGCCAGCGAACGGACGATGTAAGCTGTGTCACAAGTAATCCCGGACTCTTACGAACATCCGTAACTGCTTCTGCCGTCACATTTGTAATATAAGGGATCATAAGCTCATGAAATTCTGTCTTATCTAGCTCCATTTCCAGTTCCTTTGCCGCCGGGAGTAAGAGCGTAGAATGAAACGGACCACTAACATTTAACATTACGGTACGTTTTGCACCCGCCTCTTTCAAATGTTCTGCCGCTTTTTCAACTGCTTTTGTTTTTCCTGTAAGAACAATCTGACCCGGACAGTTATAGTTCGCTACAGATACACCTTCCATCTCTGCTGTCACTGCTTCGATTTTCTCTGCATCTAATCCAAGAATCGCGCACATAGCGCCTTCTCCTGCCGGAACTGTATGCTGCATCAAAATTCCACGTTTTCTCACAAGGCGGATCGCATCGATCGGCTCCAGCCCGCCGGCCACAGAGATGGCTGCGTATTCGCCAAGGCTCAGTCCCGCTGTAATATCTGGTTTTACTCCACGTTCCATCAGAACTTCTGTCATGGCAAGGCATGTTGTTACCATGGCCGCCTGTGTATATTCTGTCTGGTCTAAGAGATTATTTTCCTCAAAACACAATGCTTTCATATCCAGCCCCAGCCGTTCGCCTGCTTCATCAAAGAGCTTTCTGACACTGGCGCTGTTTTCGTAAAAATCTGCACCCATGCCACATTTCTGCGCCCCTTGTCCCGGATAGATAAATGCAATCTTACTCATATATTTCTTATCCTCCAATTACTACACTTCGGTTTCATACAGATTCAGAGTGCCTATCAAAGCGTCTGTTTCTCTGACCAGTTTTTGGATCAATGCCTGACAGCTCATCTGCTCATTTACCAGTCCCGCGATCTGGCCTGACATGACACTTCCAGTCTTCACATCACCGTCTACGACAGCTTTTCTAAGACCTCCAAGAGTCATAAGTTCCAACTCTTCAAATGGAGCGCCTTCCTGTTCCATCTTCAAGTATTTCTTTGTCATCTCATTGCGAAGTGCCCGTACCGGGTGTCCTGTTGTACGTCCTGTGACTCTTGTATCAATGTCACTTGCCTTTAAAATCTTATCCTTATAATTCTGATGCACCTGTGCCTCTTCTGTGACAACAAATGCAGTTCCCATCTGTACAGCCTTTGCTCCCAGCATAAATGCTGCTGCAATTCCTCTTCCGTCTCCGATTCCACCTGCGGCAATAACCGGAATATCGACTGCATCAACGACCTGTGGTACAAGTGTCATAGTCGTGCTCTCGCCGACATGTCCGCCAGACTCGCAGCCTTCTGCAACAATTGCATCGGCTCCTGCCCGCTCCATACGTTTCGCAAGAGCCACAGAAGCAACAACAGGAATTACTTTCACTCCTGCTTCCTTCCACATTTCCATATATTTTCCCGGACTTCCGGCTCCAGTCGTCACGACCTGGACACCTTCTTCCACAATTACTTTCGCAACATCAGCCGCATAAGGGCTCATAAGCATAATATTCACTCCAAATGGTTTGTCCGTCAGCTTGCGTGCTGCCCGTATCTGCTCGCGCACCCACTCTGCCGGAGCACTGGCGGCACCAATAAGTCCAAGACCACCTGCTTCTGAAACAGCAGCCGCCAGATGATGCTCAGCTACCCATGCCATACCACCTTGGATGATCGGGTATTTTATTCCGAGAAGTCTTGTTATTTCTGTCTGCATCATTTGTTTCCTTTCTTGCATTCACACTTCTAAAAGAGTCAGCAATTTGTCGAAGGCTATATCTTTATTCTTTATGTGCTTCCACGTATTTCACTACGTCGCCGACTGTTTTGAGTGTCGAAAGGTCTTCTTCCGGAATTTCGATCTCATATTCATCTTCTAATGCTGTTACCATCTCGAAGAGGTCTAAGGAATCTGCGTCTAAATCCTCTTTGAAATCTGCACTCTCTGTAACCTTCTCCACATCAATTGCTAAATTCTCTGCGATAATCTCTCTAATCTGCTCTAACATAATTTTTTTCTCCTTTTACCATTCAATAATTGTTGCGCCCCAGGTCAGGCCTGCCCCGAATCCTGCCAGCACGATTTTCTGTCCTCGTTTTAATCTTCCGTCTCTGTTCATTTCATCTAACAGAATCGGAATACTTGCGGAAGATGTATTTCCATACTCTTCCATGTTCATTGGGAATTTTTCGACCGGTTCGCCCATGCGTTTTGCTACGGCTTCCAGAATTCTCCGGTTCGCCTGATGTAAAATGTACCAATCGATTTCTTCTGGTTTTACTTCATTTTTTTCCAGCACTTCCTGAATGACCTCCGGTACCTGCTTAATCGCAAACCGGAATACTCCCTGACCATCCATCTGCATGAGATAGTCTTCACTGTTCAAATGTTTCCCGCCAATTTCATCATTTTTCTGAAGAGGAAGTCCATTCTCCTCTCGCTTACTGTGACACAAAAGCGCCTCTCCTCGAGTCCCGTCAGAATGTGCCGCCGGAATATAACTGGCTCTTTCATCTTTTTTTATTACTGCTGCACCGGCGCCATCTCCGAAAAGAATACACGTCCCACGGTCCTTCCAGTTCGTCAGCCTGGACAGCGATTCACTTCCTACGATCAGAACTGTCTGATAAATCCCACTTTCTATGTATGCCAATGCTGTATTGTATGCCAGTACAAACCCGGTACATGCTCCATTTAAATCAAAACAGACTGCTTTGTCTGCACCAATGGCCTTTTGCACTTCGCATGCGCCACATGGAATAATGACATCCGAAGAAATCGTGGACATCAGAATCAGATCCAGTTCTTCTGGTAAAACTCCTGCATTATCAAGAGCTCGTTTTGCAGCTTCATTCGCCATGGACACGGTCGTCTCTTTCACTGCAATATGGCGTCTCGCAATTCCGGTCCGTTCTCTGATCCATGAATCACTTGTCTCTACAAGCTCCGCAACCCCATCATTATCCATAACATAATCCGGGACACAGGAGCCTGTTCCACAAAATCTTGCACTCATATCTTTCCTTTCTGAAGTTTTTCTTTGAACTTCAATTTATTTGAGTTTCAATTATTTTGACTTTCAAAGTATACATAACAAAAAAAGCTTTGTCAAGAACATTTTTCTTAAATCCGACTTTTCTCCTCTTCTAAAACCCATTGATTTTCCCCTGAAAACTCTCTATACTATCTTTTATGGTAACTATATCGTAAGGGAGTGTATCTGATTTATGAATAAAAAAGAAGTTTTGGAGATCCGCAAGCAGTTTACCCCGGAAAACTGCACAATTACCCGTATCTGCGGCTGTTATGTGGATCATGAAAAAGAGAAAAAAATGGAGATGAAAAAAGCTTTTCTTTCCATGCCGGAGGAAGAAGCTTTCAAGTATTTTGACATTTTCAGGCATACATTATCCGGAACTGTTGGCAAGAACCTGATGACTATGGAATTCCCGCTGGACCAGGAGCTGGAAGGCGGCGCGCAGGAGCTCCTTTTAAGGCTGCGCGATACGAAGCTTACTGATGATCTGCTTTTGGAAGAATTCTACGACAAGGTTATTGAGAACTACGAATTCGCGGAAAACTACTATATTATATTGATTCATGCTGCATACGACGTGCCAGGGAAATCTTCCGATAATATGGAAATGTTTGACGCTTCCGATACCGTATATGAACATATCATGTGCAGTGTCTGCCCGGTAAAATTGACGAAAGCCGGACTTACATATAACGCCGAAAAGAACAATATTGAAGACCGTATCCGTGACTGGTTCGTGGAGATGCCTGCGACCGGTTTTCTCTTCCCGGCTTTCCAGGATCGTGCAAGTGACGTTCATCACGTCCTGTACTACTCCAAGAAACCAGAAGATCTCCAGCCTGACTTTATTGCAAATGTACTTGGCAATATTACACCGCTTACTGCAAAGGATCAAAAGACAACGTTTCAGTCTCTTGTCAGTGATACACTCGGTGAGGATTGTGACTATGACACCGTCCGCAATATCCACGACAATCTGAATGAACTTATGGAAGAAGCTAAGGAATCTCCTGACCCACTGGAGCTGTCCCGCCCAGACGTGAAACACCTGTTAGAGCGAAGTGGAGTCCCGGAAGAAAAAATGGAACATTTCGATAAGAATTTTGAGGAAGCTGTCGGTGAGAAAAATACTCTCCTTGCTTCCAACATTGCCAGTGTCAAAACTTTCCAGATTGAGACACCTGATATTGTAGTAAAAGTTAATCCGGAAAGATCCGACCTCGTAGAGACCCGTGAAATCGATGGAAGACGCTGTCTTGTCATCGCGATTGACGATCATCTTGAGGTAAATGGCATCGAAGTCCGTTAAAATGTAGTTAAAAACAGAAAGTTTTTCTAAACTTTCTGTTTTTTATTTGCGTATTCCCCCGAGTTTCTGTATAATTGTATACTATACAAAATGATTTATCGAAAGGAAGAGTAGTTATGGAGAAAAACACAAACAAAAAAAGTGCCAGTGCTCTCATTGGTGCAGCGTTTCTTATGGCAACCTCTGCAATTGGTCCTGGATTTCTTACACAGACCGGACAGTTCACAGGAAACCTCAAAGGAAGCTTTGGCTTCGTAATCTTAGTATCAGTTATTTTAGCAGCAATCGTTCAGCTTAATGTATGGAGAGTCTTATGCGTATCCGGTATGCGTGGTCAGGACGTTGCTAACAAAGTCCTGCCAGGTCTTGGATATGTGATTGCATTCCTCGTTGTAGCCGGCGGACTTGTATTCAACATTGGTAACGTTGGCGGCGGTGCCCTCGGATTCAACACCTTGCTTGGCATCCCGACTACATATGGCTGCTTCCTCGCAGGAGCAATCGCAATCTGTGTATTCCTTTATAAAAATGCATTAGATGCAATGGACACACTGACAAAAATTCTTGGTGGTATCATGATCGTCGTTATTTTTGTTGTCATCCTGATTGTAAAACCACCAGTAGGAATGGCTGTCAAGGAAACATTTGTACCAACTGCTCCTATGGACAGTATCTTCCCTGCAATTCTGACACTTCTTGGCGGAACTGTTGGCGGATACATCACATTTGCCGGTGCACATCGTCTGATCGATGCCGGTATTACAAAAGAAGAGAATTTAAAAGAGATCACCAAGAGTTCTGTTATGGGAGTCGGAATTGCAACGATCGTCCGTATCTTACTTTTCCTTGCAATCTTAGGCGTTGTTGTTGAGACTGCAACTTCCCCGGCTACAACTCTTGATGCAAGCAACCCGGCTGCCGACGCATTTTTACAGGGTGCAGGTCAGATCGGATACCGTTTCTTCGGGCTGGTACTTTTGTGTGCGGCTGTTACATCTATCATCGGATGCGCCTACACATCTGTATCTTTCCTGAAAACTTTCAGCAAGACAATTGCCAACAATGAAAAATGGTTCATCGTAGGATTTATCGCTCTTAGTACCGTTGTTATGGCTCTCATCGGACAGCCTGCAACTCTGCTCGTATTAGCAGGTGCCCTCAACGGACTGATCCTTCCTATTACATTGGGAGTATGTCTGATCGCATCTCAGAAGAAGTCTATCATGGGCGAGAACTACAAACACCCGATCGTGCTTCTGATCCTTGGAATTATTGTAGTTGTAATCTCTGCATACCTTGGAATCACTTCCCTTGGAAAGCTGAGCGCACTGTTCGGATAAGGAGATGTTTTTTATGGAAGAAATGAAAATCCACACAGCCGGTGACTCTTCTGTCCTGATTGAATTCGGACAGGAGATCTCCCCGGAGATCAATGCAAAAATTACGGCCTTCGTCCATCTGATGAAGGCCCAGCATGTTGAAGGAGTCAAAGATATGATTCCTGCATTTACAAGTCTTCTGATCAACTACGATCCAAGAGTTGTAAATTACGGCGCATTAAAAGAGCGTCTGGAAAAGCTGTTAAAACTTGAGGTCAGCCAGGAAACTGCTCCGTCACGGATCTTTGATATTCCGGTCTGCTACGGTGGCGAATATGGACCTGACCTGGAAAATATCGCAATGCATGCCAATCTTTCTACTCAGGAAGTAATTGATATCCACAGCAGTGAAGACTATCTGATCTACATGCTCGGATTCCTTCCTGGATTTTCTTATCTTGGAGGACTGGACGAACGGATCCACACACCAAGACTTGCAAATCCGCGTATTAAGATTCCGGCAGGAAGTGTCGGAATCGGCGGTTCCCAGACGGGAATCTATCCGCTCGACTCCCCTGGAGGCTGGCAGCTTCTGGGGCTGACTCCGGTAAAGACTTATGATCCGAACCGCGAGATTCCAATCCTTTTCGAAGCCGGTGATTATATTCATTTTGTACCGGTCACAGAAAAAGATTTTCTTGAAATTAAAGAACAGGTGAATCAGGGAACTTACGAGTGTGTGATTCGCCAGAAAGGAGTGTAATATGGGAATTCGCATTTTAAAAGGCGGAATGCTTACAACTGTACAGGACAGTGGGCGCCCGGGCTATCAGAGCCAGGGGTTCGGCGTATCTGGTGTTATGGACCGCCGCTCCTTCAAAATTGCCAATCTTCTTCTGGATAATCCGGAAAATGAAGCAGTTCTCGAATTCACTCTTCTTGGACCAACACTGGAATTTACTTCCGAGACGATCATCGCTATCACGGGAGGTGATTTTCAGCCACAGGTCAACGGAAAGCCTGTGAAAATGTATACGGCGCTCTATATGCACCGTGGAGATATTCTCTCATTTCGTGGCTGCCGGAAGCCGCGGCTACATCGCATTTTCCAGTTATCTGGAAATCCCGGTCGTTATGGGAAGCCGCTCTACCAACATCAAATGTGGACTTGGAGGATTTAAGGGACGCCGCCTCTTAGACGGTGACTATATCAGCTTCCGTGCCAAAAGAAGATACTTGCCTTATTTCCTGTCTAGAAGCCTGGATCTCAACGAGTTTGATCAGGACAACATTACACTGCGCGTGATTATGGGACCACAGGACGATGCATTTACCGCGGCAGGAAAAGAGACATTTCTATCTTCCGAATATGTTGTAACGAGTGAGTTCGACCGCATGGGCTGCCGTCTGGAAGGACCATTTATTGCATCAAAGTCAACAACAGACATTATCTCTGATGGAATCGCATTCGGTTCTGTTCAGGTACCTAGCCATGGAAAACCAATCATTCTGCTGGCGGACAGACAGACTACCGGCGGATATGCGAAGATTGCTACAGTCATCTCTGTAGATATTCCAAAACTGGTTCAGAGAAAGACAGATCATAAAGTGAAGTTCCAGGCAGTTACTGTAGAAGAAGCCCAGGAACTCCTTGCACTTGAAGCAAAAGAAATGAACGAATTCAGACATCAGATCTACCAGCCTTGTAAAGAGGTTCTGGACTGCCGTCTGGTCGCAAAACGAATCAGCAAATTATTCCAGTAAAAAGAAAGGAAGGACATCATGAATTTAGATAAAATTGAAAAGCTTGTAAAAATTATCGAAGAGTCTTCCCTGCAGGAATTTTCCATTCAGGAAGGCGATATTAAAATAAAAATGAGTAAACGCGCAGGCGAAAGCGTTGCCGTCCCATTTGCACCAGGTATGGGAATGCCGGTTGCAGGAACTGCTGCACCGGAAGCTGCTACTGCAGATGAGACCTCTGGAGCAGTGGAAGAAGAAACATACATTACTTCCCCGATCGTCGGAACATTTTACTCCGCACCTTCACCGGAAGCTAAAGCTTTCGTAAAAGTCGGTGACCGCGTAAAAGCCGGCGAGACTGTATGTATTCTGGAAGCTATGAAACTGATGAATGAGATTGAAAGTGATTTTGACTGCGAGATCGAGGCCGTTCTTGTCAGCAACGAACAGAGAGTTGAATATGGTCAGCCACTCTTTAAAGTAAAGAAGCTTGACGACTAAGGAGGAGTTCCATGTTTCATAAAATATTGATTGCAAACCGCGGAGAGATTGCTGTTCGTATTATCCGCGCCTGCCGTAATATGGGTATCCGCAGCGTAGCAGTCTATTCCAAAGAAGATAAAGACAGTCTTCACGTACAGCTCGCCGACCAGCGTATCTGTATCGGTGAAGGCCCTGCCAGAAACAATTACCTGAATATGCAGCAAATTGTCACCGCTGCCCTGAACATCGGAGCCGATGCGATCCACCCTGGATTTGGTTTTCTCTCTGAGAATTCAGACTTTGTACGTCTGTGCGAAGAACACGGCATTGCATTTATCGGACCAAGTGCAGATGTTATCGACAGCATGGGAAATAAATCTCACGCCAGAAAGACAATGATGGAGGCCGGAGTTCCGGTCGTTCCAGGTACGAAAGATCCAGTCTATGACGTAGAGACCGGCGAAAAGCTTGCAGACGAAATCGGTTATCCGGTTATGATCAAAGCCTCCTCCGGCGGAGGTGGAAAAGGCATGCGTGTCTCCCGCTCTAAAGATGATTTTGAATTCAATTTCAACATGGCTCAAAGAGAGTCTGCCAACGCATTTGGCGATGACACCATGTACATTGAAAAATATATTGAAAACCCACGCCATGTAGAGATCCAGATCATGGCTGACACTCATGGAAATGTAGTGGCTCTCGGCGAACGTGACTGTTCTGTACAGCGCAACCACCAGAAGTTGATTGAAGAATCTCCTTCTCCGGCTATCACTGCCAATACCCGCGCTTCCATGAACCACGATGCCGTTCTTGCCGCAAAAGCTGTTGGTTACACAAATGCCGGAACGATCGAGTTCATTCTTGACCAAAGCGGAACTTACTACTTCATGGAAATGAATACCCGTATTCAAGTCGAGCACGGTGTCACAGAAATGGTTACAGGCACAGACCTGATTATTGAACAGATCCGTGTTGCCATGGGCGAGCCGCTTAGCTTCACTCAGGAAGAGGTCACACCACGCGGACATGCCATTGAGTGCCGTATCAACGCTGAAATTCCGGAGAAAAACTTTATGCCAAGTCCTGGTGTGGTAAAACATTTGCACCTTCCTTCTGGAAATGGTGTGCGGGTTGATACCGGTCTTTACACTGGCTACCGCATTCCTTCCGAGTATGACTCCATGATTGCGAAAGTTATCGTTCATGCACCGGACAGAGATGCTGCAATCCAGAAAATGCGGTCTGCGCTGGACGAGATGGTGATCCTGGGCGTTGAGACAAATCTGGACTTCCAGTACCGGATCATGAAAAATCCTGAATTCTGTGAAGGAAATGCAGATACCGGATTTATTGAGCGGTTGTTAAAAATTGATTAATTATCTTGCTGAAATAATTTTCAAACAATAACACTAAGAGCAGAAGCATTACCCCAGCCTCCGTTATGCAAAACATTCCGATGAGCCTTAAAGCGCTGAAATCGTATTCAGCATTGGCTTCCACGATTTCATAAGTCTCATCTTCATTGCATAAAGTCGGCGGGTCATATGCTTCTTGCTCTTTTTATAGTTTACGAAACTTATTTCACCATTCGATAATATCATTCTTTAACCTAGTAAGTTTAAGACTTGCAAGCATCTTTGAAAAACTTTATTCTGATTTTCTGTAAGTCTTTATAATTTGGGAATTTCTATTTTCAAGATGTTCCTCTAAGAGCAGAAGCATTGACAGCACGACCTTATGCAAAGCATTCCGATGAGACTTATGCTTCTTGCTCTTTTTTCGTGTTGAAAATCCATGTTTTACATATCTCATATGCAATTTTTATGTTATTATATATGTAATTAGTCAATGTTTTGAATATTTATAATTTGTGTAGAAGTCATGTATGTGGAAAGATAGATATATATCTACAGAGCCTTCTGATTTTCTATATAGATTATTAAATTTTATAAAAGAAGGGCAGGTTATGTTATTATGTACAAAGTTGATTTAAATAGTGATTTAGGTGAGAGTTTTGGCCGTTATACGATTGGAAATGATGACAAGATTATTCCACTGATTTCTTCTGCGAATATTGCATGTGGTTTTCATGCATCTGATCCGGTTGTGATGACAACTGCGATTGAGCAAACGAAGGAGGCCGGGATTCAGATTGGTGCGCATCCGGGATTTCCGGATCTGATGGGATTTGGACGTAGAAATCTGGCCGTTTCTCCGGCAGAAGCAAAAGCGTATACTCTGTATCAGATCAGCGCTCTTGGAGGTATGTGCAAAGCCCACAATATGCGCTTGCAGCACGTAAAGCCACATGGAGCCCTCTATAATATGGCTGCAAAAGATTATGAGCTTTCTAAAGCTATCTGTGAAGCTATTAAGTCCTATGATCCGGAAATCATCGTAATGGGACTCTCTGGCAGTGAAATGATCCGTGCAGCAAAAGATCTGGAGCTTAAAGCAGCCAGCGAAGTATTTGCAGACCGCGCTTATGAAGAAGACGGAACACTTGTGAACCGCCGCAAAGAAGGTGCAGTCATCAAAGACGAGAACGAAGCAATTGCCCGCGTGATCCGCATGGTAAAAGAGCAGAAAGTTACAACAATCACCGGAAAAGATATTTCCATTCAGGCTGATTCCGTATGCGTTCACGGTGATGGCGAAAAAGCTCTTCTTTTCGTTGAGAAAATCCGAAAAGCTATGGCAGAAGAAGGTATTACGATCAGCCCATTAAAAGACATTTGTAATTAACTTTCCTTCCACCGAAAGAACAACAACATTTTTTCAAAAAAATTCAAAAAAGTGTTTGCATTTTCCGTCAACCTATGATATCATATCTTTTGTCGAGCGGAGATGGCGGAATGGCAGACGCGCTAGATTCAGGTTCTAGTGGGAGCAATCCTGTGAGGGTTCAAGTCCCTTTCTCCGCATTGGACATAAGATATAAAACACCGTAAACTCGAGGGTTTATGGTGTTTTTCTTTGCTCAAAAATAGAAAAAACAGCAAAAAAAGGACACCCCTAATCAACGATGGGGACGTAGCACTTTAACAAAGTACTACGTCCCCAGTTATCTCAGTCGAGAAGACTCCCACCTCTTCAGATGGTGAGTAATAGCAAATTTGTCTCAATGGGAGTCCAATGTTCGACTTGAATTTTTAGCATTTTTTAGTTCAGGAAGTTTTCGATTATGACTCCTTCTGCTTCTTCTTCTGTCATTCCCAGTGTACGGAGTTTTACAAGTTGCTCGTCGTTGATCCTTCCGATAGCCGCCTCATGGATAATTGCTGCATCTACATGTTTTGCGTTAATCTCCGGAATAGAGCTGACTTCAGCGTGATCCATGATAATAGAGTCGCATTGTACGTGAGCATGGCAGAGATTTTTACCGACTGCTCTTGGGTGAAATATCTGCCTGGAGCTGCCTTTTGCAACGGATCTGGATACGATCTGTGCAGAGCTTCCTTCACCATTCATTTCTACCATCATATTGGAAGTTGCTTCCTGGTTTCCATGTGTCATCAGCTTCTCTATAACGTACAGTTTTGAGTTTGCCTCCAGATATACATTATTCTCACGTACAGTGGAATCTACACCTTTTATCTGTGCGGTATCAAGTGTAAAGACGGAATTCTCGCCAAGATAAACTTCTGTGACCGGGTTGAGGACTCTTGTTCCTGTTCCTTCGCCTTCTCCATAGTGTTTCTCCACATAACGTACGTTGCAGTTTTTTTCTACGTGAAATGTGTGGATTCCATCATGGCGGCTTTCATTGCAACCGCTGTTGTGAATTCCACAGCCTGCAACAATCGTTACATTTGCTCCTTCTTCTATATAAAAATCATTATAAACCACATCGGTCATTCCTGTGGCATCTACAACGACCGGAATATGTACTTCTTCTCCATCTGTCTTACCATCAATATAAATGTCGATGCCCGGCTTATCCTGCTTTTTCTTAATTTTGATATGTTCGCTGTCACCGTGGCAGAGGGCAATTCCATTGTGTCTTAAGTTAAATGCACCTGACTGTTTAAATCCACTTGCATCGATCTGTTCCAGTACTTTTTTTGTAATTTCATCTAACGTCATCATATTGCTCTCCTCCCTCCTTATCTGCATGTCAGACAGCTATAAGAATCTGCTGTCTTTCCTAATAGTTGTGGAAGGATCTCGTCAGTTGCTCCAATGGACGCGATCTTACCGTCTTCGATGACCATGATCCGATCTGCCATCTGAATGATTCTCTCCTGATGTGAAATGAGAACCAGGCTTTCCTTCTTTTCTTTGTGGATTTTCTCGAACTGTTCGATCAGCATGGAAAAACTCCAAAGGTCTATTCCTGCCTCCGGCTCATCAAAAATACATAATTTGTGCGATTTTGCAAGTACAGTTGCAATCTCCAGACGTTTCATTTCACCGCCTGATAGTGTGCCATCCACTTCTCTTTCAATGTACTCATTTGCGCAAAGGCCGACCGTACTTAAAAGCTTACAACACTCTTCTCTTTTTAATTCTTTACCTGCTGAGAGTGACAACAGCTTCATAACAGTCATTCCTTTAAATCTCGGTGGCTGCTGAAATGCATAACCGATTCCTGCATCTGCTCTGTGATTGATATCATAATTGCTGATATCCTCTCCATCTAAAATAATCTGCCCGGCGCTTGCTTTTTCAATTCCCATTAAAACTTTCGCAAGTGTGGACTTTCCTCCACCATTTGGTCCGGTAATGACAAGCATCTCGCCATCCGCAACATCGAAACTGATGTTTTCAACAATGCTTCTCTCTACTCCATTCTCCTGAACCTGGAATGTAAGATTCTTTACCTCCAGCATAACATAATCTCCCTTCTGACCCATATCAGATTTCAAAATGTCCCGGCAAAAGCCCCAGACACCTTTCTATTATAAATCATGTGAAAAATGTTGTCACCTTTTATTCCAAGTGATTTAGTATATTTTACATTTTTTCACTTTCTGATACTCCATGCCTCCAGCCGCGTCACCTCTATTTTATTTCCCGCCTCTAATCGCGTCACCTCTATTTATCAAATTCAGAAAGTAGAAAAAATTTCCATAAGAATTTTCCTCTTTCTTTTTCCTCTCCATGTTGAACTCATATTTGACGAATGTTATAATAGTGATTGGCGTAAAATGAATTGATAATTTTGATAACAGGAGGACTTCTTTATGCCAAATTACCCGGACTCAATCCAGGATCTAGAACCGCTTAGCGGTCTATATATAAGAAAAAAATTTTTAAATGAAGTGCGTACTTTTCTGGACCAGAAGCATCCGCAAGGCTGGTGTATTGTAGCCATCGATATTGAGAATTTTAAATTATTCAATGACTGGTACGGGCAGGACAGCGGTGATTATCTGCTTCTGGAAATTGCTGCCTATCTTCGAAACCTTCACCAGGAAGATCACTACATCACCGGACACTTTAGTGCCGATGACTTTTTTATCTGCATGCCAGATGACGGTCACAAACTCCGCCACATTTATGCAACAATTTATCATTACATTGATAAGCTGGAACAAGATGATAGTTTCCTTCCATCCATCGGCGTCTATCGGATTGAAGACGAATCTCTGAATGTCAGCACGATGTGCAACAATGCGCAGATTGCGGCTTCCAGTGTTGTTGGAAAGATTGGAAACAGAATCTGCTATTTCGAATCTGGCATGACTAAAAAAATAGAATTAAAGCAGCGCATTCTCCGGGATGCACGACATGGACTGGAAAATCACGAATTTATCTTCTATCTTCAGCCCAAATGTAACATGACGACCGGTGAACTGGTCAGCATGGAGGCGCTTGCCAGATGGCAGAAATCTGACGGAACTTTTATCTCACCCGGAGAATTTATCCCACTGTTCGAAAGCAGTGGATTCATTACCCGCTTTGACATGTACATCTGGAAATCTGTCTGCAAAACTTTAGCCGCCTGGCAGGATAAAGGCTGCAAACTTGTTCCGATTTCCATCAATGTCTCTATGATAGACATTACGAATATTGACGTGCCTCAATATTTGTCAATGCTCACAGAGCAGTACCACATTTCCCCGGAATATCTGCCTGTGGAAATTACAGAATCTGTCTTTGCAGAGAGCAACACCATTGTAAAGAATACTATTACCCGTTTCCACGAAAAGGGTTTTTACGTGCTCATGGACGATTTTGGCAGTGGATATTCTTCTTTAAATGTGTTAAAAGACGCGAATGTAGATTATCTGAAACTAGATATGAAGTTCATGCAGATCGATGCAAAGAATAAAGGAAAAGGAATTCAGATTCTGAAATCTATCGTAGATATGGCTTACCGGCTTGGTCTTGTAATCATCGCAGAAGGTGTTGAGACAAAGGAACAGTCCGAGATTCTGAAATCCATGAACTGTAACTATGGTCAGGGATTTTATTTTCACAGACCTATGTCGGTAGAAGCTGCTGAGGAACTCATTCAAACGATTCCAATCGAGAACTTCCGGGCCGCCCATGAACAGGTCAGCCGGATTCGTAATGTCTGCGAAGCGCTCCCTGATTCCCCGGAAATGTGGAAGTTAGGTGACAATATTTTCCGGATTCTTCTGGATCATATGCTTCTGCTCTCCAGATTTAATCTGATCACCGGAGGTATGGAAACGATCAAAAGAGATTCGTCTCTTGCAGGTTTTGGAATTGAATATGAAACCGATTATCAGACCTACATGTCCCGCCTACTGGACGAACAGTTAGTCCATCCGGATGATGCAGATGAATTTCGCTCTATCATGACTCTCGACCAGCTTCGTTTGCGTATGTTCCATGAAAAAGGATCTGTCATCTATCGCTTCCGCAGAAAATTCAAAGCCGGATATTTCTGGACATCACTGGAACTTTTCCCGGATACTGAATGTTCCAAAGAAAATCCTTGGGTCGTTATGGTTATTCATGAATCTCCGTCAGTGAATCCAGATCTTTAAGCTCTGACGCTGGCATTTCAAACATCTGGACATCGTCCAGATGTTTTTTTAATACACATTTTCCCCCCACATCACCTTCAAGTTTTTTTAGTTCCTCGTAATATTTATATGCAAAAATCACAGGATTCCCCATTCTTCCAGCATTTTCACTAACCAAGATACCTTTCTTTGAAACTTCCCATGTTTCCACCATGTTTTCAAGTGATTCTCTTGTCAGATATGGCTGGTCTGCCACTGCAAACATACAGCCTTCCCTCTTTCGGCTGCCTGTTTTTCCACATTTTTCTTCCAATTCTATGAGCTTTTCCACTCCAAGACGGATAGAACCGGATATTCCGGCTTCCGGATGTGGATTATTCACAGTTTTCATGTACGGAAAATGTGCTTCCATGTCATAGATGATCTCTTCATACTGCGTCACAATCACTATGGTATCTAAAAGCCCTTTCTGCCACAATGCAGCTACAACTTCCAGTCCGTAGCGGTACATACATTTTCCATTCAACCTATATAACAACTTGTTCGAGCCAAACCGGGTGCTGCTGCCCGCTGCCAGAAAAATCAAATTCATTCGTTTTTCTCCATTCTTCTACTGTATAGCTTCCAATGCCTGATTTGATCCAATCAAAATCAGAACATTCCCTTCCTTCAGCTGTTCTTTTGGATCTGGATTGACTTCTACTTTGTCTCCCATCTTGATTCCCACAACAATAACGTCATAAGTTTTTCTTACATCTAACTCTAAAAGCGTCCTGCCAACCCATTTTTCCGGCACTTCTGTTTCGACCAGGCTATAATCCGGTGAGAGCGCGATCCAGTCCGTAAAGTTTGCAGACATCAGATTTCTTGCCACACGCATTCCCATCTCTTTTTCCGGAAAAATAACAGAATCTGCTCCGATTTTCTTAAGCACTGTTGCATGAAGTTCATTTTTTGCCTTTGCCATAACATATGGAACGCCAATTTCCTTGCACACAAGTGTTGCCATGATACTCGCTTCCATATTGTCTGATGCCGCTACCACAACTCCATCCAGATTCCTCGTTCCAAGCGAACGGATAAAATCTGCATCTTCAATGTCTGCTTTCATAGCATAGGACACCTGATTCGCAATTGCCTCCACACGCTCCATATTTGCATCGATTGCAACCACTTCACAACCTATTTTTTGAAGCTCAATGGCAACACTTTCTCCAAAACTACCTAACCCAAATACCGCATACTGCTTCTTCACTGTATCTCCTCCATATCACATTTTCTTTCATTTTTCTTACTTTATCCTACCAGTATATTATTCGTCGGAAGTGTGCGCATCCTGTCTTTTTGATTCTTTTTTCCTGCAAACAAAAGTGCAATTGTCACAGGTCCGACTCTTCCAATATACATTAGTGCAATAATTACCGCCTGACTTTCCCTGCACAGATGGGAAGTCAGGTCTGCAGTCAGACCGACGGTTCCAAGCGCAGAGGCCGTCTCATACATAATGTTCAGAAAGGATAACCTGTCTGCTTCAAATACTGCAATCAATGTTGTTCCAGTTAAGTAACAGATCAGCGCAAGCACGACTGTCACAAATCCCATTCTGACATTTTGTGCGGATATTCTTCTTCCAAAACATTCCGTATCCTGTCCCCCACGGACAAATGCAATGCATGTAAGCATGAGCATTGCTATAGTAGTAGTCTTCACACCTCCTGCCGTTCCTCCAGGTGATCCTCCGATAAACATCAAAAGGATATTCAGAAATCTTGTCTCTTCATGCATACCTGCCTGTGAAAATGTAGAATATCCCGCTGTTCTGGTCGTCACTGACTGAAAGGCAGATGCCATCCATTTCTCTCCAAAACTTAAGTGTCCAATTGTATCCGGATTATGATATTCCAGTAAAAATGTCAATAATGTTCCCACTGCCAGCAATATCAAGGTTGTCACGATTGCAAGCTTTGAATGCAGCCGGAGTCTTGTAAACCACCATTTTCCAGGAATTTCTTTCTTTCGGATTTTTTTAATATTACCCAGCACATCATACCAGACACCAAATCCGATACCACTTAAGATGATCAGAAGCATTGTCGTAATATTAATGAGTGGATTACAGATATATTTTGCCAGACTGTCTGAACCCAGTATATCAATTCCTGCATTACAGAACGCAGATACCGAATGAAAGATGCTATACCCAATTCCACGCAGCAATCCATATTCCGGCACGAACTGCACTGCATAGAATAAAGCTCCCACACCCTCAACCGTAAATGTTCCGATCAGAATTCTTCTGACCATTCCTACAATACCACCAATAGAATCTGCGTTATACGTCTCCTGGATAACCATACGCTCCCTGACAGTAATCTGTCTGCGTAAGAGCAAAAAGAATGCCGTTACACAGGCAATGATTCCAAGTCCGCCAATCTGTATCAATATCAACAAAATGACTTTTCCAAATAATGTGAATTGAGTTTGCGGAATGATTGTGACCAGCCCTGTCACACACACTGCAGATGCTGATGTAAATAACGCATCAAAGAATTCAATCGGCTTCTGGTTGCTGACCGGAAGCCATAAAAGAACTGCTCCGGCCACAATTACAAACAAAAATCCGGCTGCCAGAATCTTCATCGTATTCCAGCGGATATTTTTCTTTCTATTATATCTTTTCATATGTTTTCTTCCTTTGATTTTTCAATAATCACATTATGCTCTTTTTCTTTTCTTTTGTCTACTTTTTTATATATTCTATATAAGTCTATACTTTTTATTTCTTGCGAAACTTCTTTCCAGGTACTATACTAAATTTAGTTTCAGTTTTAGTTTTATATATTTGTTTTCTATGAGGAGATTTGATTATGATTACAACTACCGATTTCGGAACTTTATGTGACGACAGAACAGTCAGATTATATACATTAAAAAATGACGCCATCGAACTTTCTGTCACAGATTACGGCAGCACTCTCGTACGCCTGCTCGTCCCGGATAAGAATGGCAAGCCAACGGATGTTGTCCTTGGCTATGATGATCTTGCAGGCTACGTGGCCGATGACACCTGCTTTGGAAATAATGTCGGCAGAAGCGCCAATCGTATCGGAGGTGCTTCATTTACACTGAATGGTACAGAATATAAACTGGCTGCCAACGATGGAGAAAATAATCTTCACAGCGGTCCGGACTCTTACTCAAAACGGATCTGGAACGTAGCAGCTAAAACAGATACCTCCATTACATTTTCTCTGGAAAGCCCTCATATGGATCAGGGATTCCCAGGAGCACTGACCATGTCTGTCACCTACGAGATTTCCGGTCAGAACGAAGAGCCTGCTTTCTCGATTACATACGAAGCAGCTCCGGATCAGGATACATTGATCAGCATGACGCACCACAGTTACTATAATCTGAACGGAGAAGGTTCCGGTGATATTCTGAATCATAAGGTTACGCTGGCAGCAGACTTCTATACTCCAACTGATGCAGCTTCTGTTCCAACCGGAGAAATTACTTCTGTCACCGGAACGGTTATGGATTTTCGTGACGGACGTTATCTTGGCACTGATATTGAAGCTTCTACGTTACAGACTGCCCGTGGCTATGATCACAACTGGGTAATCGGAACCGGATATGGTGTTCCTCACAAAGTGTTGACCGCAACAGGTGACCAGAGCGGCATCTCCATGGACTTATCGACAGATTATCCTGGAATCCAGCTTTACACTGCCAACTATCTGGAGCATGTTGCCGGAAAGCAAGGGCATGTATACGAAGCAAGAGATGCTGTGTGCTTCGAGCCACAATATTTTCCAGATGCTATTCATCATCCGAATTTTCCAAGCCCCGTGGTAAAAGCCGGTGAAACTTATAAAAAACAAATTATTTATCATTTTTATACAGACTAACTATAGTAAAATGATAAAAATCCCAAGATGGACAGCTCTTCTATAAGCTCTCCATCTTGGGATTTTTTATGAAATTCTAACGACCTAATATCCTGTCTCCGTTGTATACTGCTCTGCCATCGTATCCCAGCTCGTAAATTTCTCATCGCCTCTGTGATCCGGCAGCATATAATGCTCCTGCAAATACGTGATCATGTAATCTGTAATTTTATGTGCTCCTGACAGGTTCAAATGATCGCCTTTATCCAGAGTGTCACTTTTCCAGTCGATTCCAAGTTCCTTAAGCTTCTGATTAAAATCAATATAAGGAATTCCATACTTCCCGGCGTATTTTAGCACTGCATTGTATCTCTTGTAATTATGATTCACCGGAGAAGCCGATGTGTAAAGCAAGAGCTGAATTTTGTTTTTCTCACACAGTTTCCGGATTTTATCCAAATACCAGAGATTTATTTGGGGTATTTCTTTTTCCTTTTTCGTCTTCTTCATGTAACTGCCTTTGCTGTACGGCGCCACTCCCGGCCGGATTGCAAAGCCTTTGTAAGACTGCCACCCTTCTGGTATCTGGTCATTCACAATATTTTTCCACAAATTATGATATTGTAACACCGGAAAATAATACATAGCCGTATCACTGATGGAGCTGCGCAGACTATCCGGCGTATTCGTATAGCGAAACAACATATTTGTTTCCAAGAGTACGACCTGTGGTGACTGATAATCTAAAGCATGCTTTAACATATAATATGATTCCGAAATGCGCTGAGCAGATTGTCCACATACATAACTTGTAATTCCGGTACTTTTCCACAATTCCATCGGAGATATCGACGTCATGCTCTCACTATCCCCAATTACAAGCATATCTATAGAATCTTTTTGTTCTTTCTGAATACCGACATAGCTGTTATATCTTCCCGGCAGCCCTGCAAGTCTGCCGATATAGATACGTTCTATCCAGTCAGATAACATTACTGTACTGCATATCACTATAAATATAAATATTCCTATCTTTTTCTTCATGTCTATATCCTCTAAAATCCTGCATAAATCAAATCAATCATCTGATAACCTTCTCCATATGCCCCAAAGATCAGAATTGCCATAACAAGACCATAGCAAATGACCCATTTTCCAGGAACAAATGCTTTTTCAACCGTGCAGATCCACTGTTTTTGACACATTTTTGTTTCTTTCGGCCAATACTCCTTCATCAGATCTGCGAAAAATACTATCATACAGCCAATTATTATAATTCTGAAATCATTCTGATCCAAACCTAATGTAAGCAAGGTGCCATCCTTAAACGTCTCTGTCGCGAATCCCTGAAAGATACTTTTAAACATATGAAATCCCTGATGGAAGCCATCTCCTCGGAAAAACATTTCACCCGTGAATATGATGATCAGCATCTTCACTGTCTGAAATGCTTTATAGAACATACACTCCGGATTAATATGAAGTACTGCAAGAATTCTGTCTCTTACCGGTTCCAATGCAAGTCCCATAAAAATCAATCCAAAGTAATATAATCCGTAAAAAATGTAATTCCATTTCGGACCGTGCCACAGACCATTGCTGATCCATACCGGGAAAAGTGCCATTGCTGCAACTCCCATTCTCGCCACATATTTTCCAAAATCCCCTTTGAAATGTTTTCTCGTAAACTTATTCCACTTTCTGGCCGTCTTGGAAATGGATACTGGATAAAAGATATAGTTCTTGAACCAGACACCAAGCGTAATGTGCCATCGTTTCCAGAAATCTGTACATGTCTTTGCAAAAAACGGCTGACTGAAATTCTCCGGCAGGCGAATTCCAAAAAGTCCGGCACTTCCGATGACCATATCCATACAGCCCGAAAATTCCATATACAACTGTATCGTATAAGAAATCGCCGCTGCCACGATCACGGCACCACTGTAGCTCTCGTATCCGACATACACCTTGTCGACCAGCACTGCAAGCCTGTCCGCAATAATCATCTTTTTAAACAATCCCCAGATGATCCGATAACAGCCCTTAAAAACATTCTCTGCTTTTACAGATTCATTTTTAAACAACGTATCTTCCACATCTTCCCATCTGCAGATCGGACCTTCTACGATTACCGGGAAGAATCCAAGAAACAATGCGGTCTTCACCAGACTGTACTCTGCCTTTACCTTTCCCCAGTACACATCTGCCATATATCCGATTGCAGATAGTGTATAAAAAGAAATTCCAATTGGTAAAAAGATCAGTTGATCTTGATAGCTCCAGTCTATATGAAGCGCCATTGCCAGCTTCGAAACATTTCCAAAGAAAAAATTTCGATACTTCAGATACAAAATTGTTCCTAAAAGCAAAAAAATTCCTAACTGAAGTACTCTCTTTTTTCTCTTATCGCGCTTGTCCATCGTATCCATCCAAATGCAGATATGATGCGTCAGAAATGTTGTCCCGATCAGATAAATAATTAATTTTTCACTAAAGCTCCAGAAAAACAAATAACTAAATATGAGCAATGTATAACTTCTCCATTTTGCCGGAGTGATCTGATAGAAAAGAAGTGCTGCCGGCAAAAAAAGGAGTAAGTATGGTGTTGTGTGATAAGCCATAATAACCCTCTCTTTCACACTCCACTATACACTCCTTTTCTTAAGATTTTATGTAGTTTTACAAAATAATTTTAAATATTCAAAACTTTGTTAAAAAGTCATCTCCAACTATATGCAGGTCTGTTTTTATTTATTCTTTTCTTTCTCAGCTTCCGTAAAATTTCTGTGCAGAAGTTCATGTGTTTTACCTTTCAAAAGTCCTTCATACAAAGACTGTACCATCGGATTTTCATCTGATTTCTTAATCTGGGTATTGACATCTGCCTTATACAGTCCCTGCATACGTGCTTCTCTCGTATGTGCACCTGCATCCAGTGGCTGTCCGCCACCCATGACACATCCGCGTCTGCATGCCATAACTTCTACGAAATCATAATGAATCTCTCCGCTCTTAATCTTCTTCAGCAGCTGGTCTGCATTTGCAAGGCCGCTTACGATTGCAGCTTTGATCTCTTTGCCATTATAATCATAGACAATCTCTTTGATTCCATCATCACCGCGCACTCCGCTGGACTTCAATTCTTCCATATCTGCACGCTTGTGTCCCTGTGTAATCTTACGAAGAACAGCTTCTGTGACTCCTCCGGTCACTCCAAAGATCACTCCGGCTCCGGAACCAATTCCAAATGGTACATCTGCAGATTCGATTTCAACCTGGTCAAACATAATTCCTGCCCGCTTAATCATAGAAATCAATTCGGTTGTTGTCAGAACATAATCTATGTCCTGTCTGCCATTCGTTTTCGATTCTGGACGAAGAATTTCTTCTTTCTTTGCCGTACATGGCATAATTGATACAGATACTAATTTTTTACCGGCATTATTTTCCGGATTCTTATAGTATTCTCTTACGACTGCTCCAAACATCTGCTGTGGTGAACGGCAGCTAGACAGATGTGGAACAAATTCCGGATAACGGTTCTCGCAGAATTTCACCCACGCCGGACAGCATGAGGTAAATAACGGAAGATTTTCTCCTGCGTTGAATCTCTCCATAAATTCTTTCGACTCTTCCATAACTGTCAAATCAGCTCCATATGCTGTGTCATAGACCTCATCAAAGCCAAGTCTGTGAAGAACTCCGACCAGTTTTCCCATCACATTCTCACCCTTTGGAATTCCGAATTCCTCACCTGCTGCCACACGTACAGCCGGTGCAATCTGGGCAATTACAATGGTATCTTTATCAGCAAGCGCATCCCAGACAACATCAATATTCGTCTTGATACTGATTGCTCCGGTCGGACAGACAACACGGCACTGTCCACAGTTTACACAGTCTGTCTGGGCAATTGGCTTATTAAATGCAGGAGATACAATTGCTTCTGTTCCACGATAGGCAAAATCAATGGCATTTACTCCCTGTACATTGTCGCACATACGCACACAGTCACCACAGAGAATACATTTATTTGGATCACGTACAATTGCTGGTGAACTGTCATCAATCGGATGTGGCTCTTTTGTATTCTCAAATCGGACATCGTGCACTCCCAGCCTGTGTGCAAGATCCTGGAGATGACATTCCCCGCTCTTGATACAGGTTGTACAATCTCTGCAGTGCGATGCTAAAAGCAATTCTATAATCTGCTTTCTGTATTTTATCAGTCTTGGTGTATTCGTATAAATGACCATTCCGTCCTTCGGTTTTTCTGAACAGGAAGCAAACGTCTTTCCCCATTCATTTTCTACAGTACAAAGACGGCATGCACCGTAAATGGATAATTCAGAATGGTAGCATAATGTTGGTATATCTATTCCGGCTTTGCGGATAACGGCCAGAACGTTTGGTTCATCCGTGAATTCCACACGCCGTCCATCAATCATCATTGATCCCATATTCTTTCCTCCTCGGTTATTCTGTATAGACTGCACCAAAGGAACAATTCTCTAAGCATGCTCCACATTTGATACATTTTGCGCTGTCGATCACATACGGTGATTTAATCTTGCCTGTAATGGCACCAACCGGACAATTTCTTGCACACTTGGAGCATCCCTTACATTTTTCCGGATTGATCTTATAATTCCGGAGATTTGCACAGATACCGGCACGGCATTTCTTATCACGGATATGCTCTTCATATTCTTCCCGGAATGCCTGAATCGTGCTGATTACCGGTTTTGGCGCACTCTTTCCAAGACCGCAGAGAGCTGTGTTTTCAATCATATCAGCTAACTCTTTCAGCTCTTCGATGTCCCCTTCTCTTCCTTCTCCGGCAACGATACGCTCCAGAATCTCCAGCATACGCTTCGTTCCCTCACGGCATGGTACACATTTTCCACAACTTTCACGCTGCGTAAAATTCATAAAGAATCTTGCAACTTCAACCATACAGGTATTCTCATCCATAACAACCAGTCCTCCAGAACCGATCATGGCACCAATCTTCGTCAGTGAATCAAAGTCCATCTTACTGTCCAGCTGTGATTCTGTCAGACATCCTCCAGATGGTCCTCCGATTTGGACAGCTTTAAACATCTTTCCATCACGGATTCCGCCCCCAATATCAAAGATGATCTCTCTTAACGTAATACCCATCGGCACCTCGATCAGACCGGTATTATTTACATTTCCTGTCAGGGCAAATGCTTTCGTTCCCGGACTTTCCGGTGTTCCGATTCCTGTATACCAGTCAGCTCCATGCTTCACGATCATCGGTACATTCGCATAAGTCTCAACATTATTCAGAACCGTCGGTTTTCCAAATAATCCCTTTTCAACGGTTCTAGGCGGTTTTACACGTGGCATTCCACGCTTACCTTCAATGGATGCTGTCAGGGCTGAGCCCTCACCACATACGAAAGCTCCTGCTCCACGGTTGATATGTAAATGGAAGCTAAATCCTGTTCCCAAAATATTGTCTCCCAGAATTCCAAGCTCTTCTGCCTGTTTGATTGCAATGCGAAGTCTGCTGACTGCCAGTGGGTATTCCGCACGGACATAGATATATCCTTCCTGTGCCTGTACCGCATAGGCTGCGATCATCATACCTTCGATCATGCGGTGCGGATCTCCTTCCATGATACTTCTGTCCATGAATGCTCCCGGATCTCCTTCATCACCATTGCAGACGACATAACGGATCTTTTCTTTCTGTCCAGCAACCTGGGACCATTTTCTTCCAGTCTGGAAACCAGCTCCTCCACGTCCACGCAGATTTGACTGGGTAATCGTCTTGATTACGGCCTCCGGCGTCATCTCAAATACAGCTTTTTCAAATGCTTCATATGCACCTACTGCCAGTGCATCCTCAATATGTTCTGCATCAATGTGGCCGCAGTTTTTCAGAACAAGTCTTGTCTGTTTTGCATAGAATGGAATTTCTTCCTGAGTCTGATAGACCTCATTATCCTGCTTGTACATCAGACGTGTGACTGGCTCTCCATGGAGGACTGACTTTTCAAAGATTTCTTCACAGTCTTCCAGCTTTACTTTTAAGTAGAGATAATTATAAGGTTCAATTCTGACAAGCGGACCCATCTCGCAAAAGCCATGACATCCACTTTTCTTAACGCCGACATGTTCTCCATGTGCAATCTCTGCTCCGATTCTGACCTCAACATGATCCATACCCGCTGTCAGTTCACTGAATCTGTCAAAGATTTTGTCAGAACCACCTGCAAGACATCCGGTCCCTCCACAGACCAGTATCTTACATGTTTCTTTATTTCTCTTCTCCTGGCATTGTTCACGCAGGAGTGTAAGTTGTGTTCTGTTTTCCAGTTTCATCTGTTATTCCTCCCGCAGTTTTTTGATTAATTCACTCATTTTTTCCGGTGTCATCTTACCATACACCTCGTCATTGATCATGACTGCCGGTGCAAGTCCGCATGCGCCAAGACAGGAAACGGTCTCTACTGTAAATAACTGATCATCTGTTGTGTGTTTATCTTTATTAAGCCCCAGCTCTTTATATAATCCTTCCAGTATCGGAATTGATTTACGCACATGACAGGCCGTACCATCACAGACTTTAATAACATATTTGCCCTTTGCTTCAAACGAGAAGTTCTCATAAAAACTTGCAACGCTGAAAGCCTTTGCTTCTGAAATGCCAATTTTTCCGGCCACATAACTTAATAATTCCGGTGGAAGATAGCGGTATTCCTCCTGAATATCCTGGATAATCGGAATCAGCGACCGCTCTTCACGCGTGTGACAGGCAATAATCTCATCTGTCTTCTCGTAATAAGATGCGTCTAACATAAAAAACCTCCTCATGAATCAAATTTATTCTATTTCTATTTTATCTCAATTTTTATTGCCATGAAAATATCAATAAAGCATGAGTGATATATACTTTTACATATATTTATTAGTTTCAAGTAACTTTAAAGATCAAAAAAAGAAGCCTCGCTATTTTGAGACTTCTATTGCTTCTTTCTTCAGCTGCCGGATAAACTCCCGTTCATCTTCACTCAGAAACTTTCTGCCCGGATATACCATAACATCTTTCATCCGCCGCTGCTGCCATTCTATCTTACGCTGTGCCAGTCCATTTCTTCGGAGAAGTTCTTCCGGAATCGGTGACACCCACATATAGGTTCCCGGTATATCTTTCAGAAGCATAAACTGATTGCCACGCTCATATACATGAATCCGTCTGTGTGCATTCTGATTCTCCGGCGTTTCCTTAATGTCCAGATACTCCCCGTTCGGCAGTCTGGAATCTCCGTGTATCAGCTCGATATAAGGTTCCAGATCTTCATATCCATTCAATTTTTTCGTTGCCAGCGGATCATTCTCATTAACAACAAGACGATACTGGAAATCCATGATTTTTTCATATTCCAGACCTCTTAAATGAATAATGGAATAGTAATATTCTTCATATTTGTCTTCCATCCGGATCAGCGCAAGATTGTAATGCTTCTTTGTAAGATTGTCCAGCGCTTGGACAGAATTGCACTCCCGGATATGCAGTCTCAGCTCTTCTGCATCTCTCACCTGCTCTACATACTTTCCAAATGCATAAGATGCATAGCTGGCTCTTGGTATAGAAATTTTCATCTCTACATCAGTCCCTTTTTTATTTCCCTGGAATTTACGGTCCAACCCTTCAATTTCCTGAATGACCCGTCTCGCCTGCGCAATAAACTGCTGCCCTTCCCTGGTAGGAGCCATTCCCCTCGCTGTCCGCACGAAGAGCTGGATCTGATATTCCTCTTCCAGATTCCGGATTGCCTTACTGATGTTCGGCTGTGCAACATACAAACGCTTGGATGCCGCGCTCACCGAACCACACTGTGCAATTTCAATGATATATCTTAACTCTGTTATATTCATTTTTATCACTCATTCTCAAACATTAATAAAAAGCTTAGTCCCAGAAGAATACAGGAAATCCAGATCATATGGATTCCAAAATGTTCCGTTAGGTTGCCGCCAAGTCCTGCTCCGATCGCAAATAAAAAGATAATTCCAAAATAATAAGCGGCCTGCTTTAACTGCTCTGTTTTTTTATCCTGAAGATAATGAGAAAACGCTGCCGTTCCACTTCTTAAGTTACCGATACACATGGTACTTGCATAGGAATAACCACCCATCTTCCGGAATGTCTGCACCTGCATCGCACAGGCAAAGGACACAAAAATCGTCGCTGTCATATTCAGACTGTGTGGAATAAATCCTACGACAAATAATATGACGATCTCTGCAAGCAGAATCCCCTGCCTCCAGTGAAGCCGTCTGGCATATTTATACCGCATCTGAATCTGATCTGCCACGAAAACTCCAAGAACAAATGCTATAAGAGGCAGCAAATATCGTACTCCGGCCTTCCAGTCTCCGGTCATAAAATGCTGACTCATCAATACTACGTTTCCTGTCTGTGCGTTGGAAAAAACTTCATTTCTCGTATTATATGTATAAGCGTCCTGAAAACCTCCTGATAACGCCAGAAATGCGCTGTTTATAAATGCCTCTGACATCTGCTTTCCCGAAAAATTCTTACCGACCATGCGTAACACCTCTACTCATCCTTTGTATTTTCAGTTTCCTATTATATAGATGCACATGTCAAAAGTCAATTTCACCGTTTTGCCGGTATATAAATTTTATATCAAGAATGCCTCGGCATTCTTCCAGCTGATATATTTTCGCAGAGCCTGAATATAAAATTCACGCATCCGGCTCCCACGAATTCTGTGGTGCGTCAGAATTCCAATCTCCATATCTCCTTCTTCTTTTAAAGGTACTGCCACAATATTAGCTCCGTTCAGTTCCTCATCAATGACTCCACTACACACCGTATATCCATTCAGTCCAATCAGTAAATTAAAAAGTGTCGCGCGGTCACGTACACGGATATTCTTCGCACGCTCTGTAGTACTGAATATTTCCTCTGAAAAGTAAAAAGAGTTGTGTTCTCCCTGCTCAAAAGACAGATATGGGTATGTCTTTAAATCTTCCATCGTTACAGATTCTTTTCCTGCCAACGGATTTGAAGTACTGACGAAAATGTGTGGTTTGGCCGTAAATAAAGTCTCAAATTCCAGATCCTTTGCCTTGATGATCTTCTTTAATACGGTCCGGTTAAAATCGTTCAGATACAAAATTCCAATCTCACTTCTCATCTTCGCCACATCATCGATGATCTCATATGTCTGCGTCTCTCGAAGAGAAAAATCATAATTGTCCCCGCCAAATTCTTTGATTAGGTCAACAAATGCATTGACTGCGAAAGAATAATGTTGTGTAGAGACACTAAATTCTTTCTTGCCTCCTGCCTGAAGCTTATAGCGCTCTTCCAAAAGTGATGCCTGCTCCAGCACCTGCCTTGCATATCCTAAAAATATCGCTCCATCCTTTGACACTTCGATTCCCTTATTCGTCCTGTCAAAAATGATAATTCCCATCTCTTGTTCCAGTTCTCTAATTGCTTTTGTCAGTCCTGGCTGAGAAACAAAAAGACGACGGGCTGCTTCGCTCATAGTGCCTGTCTCCGCAACGGTCGTCACATACCTTAACTGCTGTAATGTCATCACATGCCCTCCTGTCGTTGGTTTCTCAAAAATTTACTTTAAAATTGCCTAACTATTGTAACATTTTACGTTATAAATATCAACGAAGTTCATTTTTTCATTGACTTTTAGTTCCGGATACCATAAGATATTACTAAGCATTCTGATGACTGACGGATAATTGTGGAGTACCACAGAGGAATCAGAAGTCGTATTAAGCCGACCGTCTGGGCAACATTTATCCTAACGATAGATGTTGTCCTTTTTTATTAATGCCAGGGGGATAAGCCATAGACCCTGCATGTGTTTACACATGCAAGGTCATCTGCCTGGCATGTACTTATCTAGCGACGTGAAGCTTGCATTAAACCAGGGAGGGAAATGAAGATGAAAACTGATATCGAGATCGCACAGGAGTGTACAATGGATCCAATCACTGCCATTGCAGAGAAAGCCGGAATCCCGGACGAATACTTAGAGCAATATGGCAAATACAAAGCAAAGATTGACTACAATTTTTTAAAGAAATCCCAGAACAAAGATGGCAAATTAATTCTTGTCACAGCAATCAACCCGACACCTGCCGGAGAAGGAAAGACAACCACAACTGTCGGACTTGCTGATGCAATGCAACGTCTGAATAAAAAGGTTATGGTCGCACTTCGCGAGCCTTCTCTTGGACCTGTATTCGGAATCAAAGGCGGTGCTGCCGGTGGCGGATATGCGCAGGTTGTACCAATGGAGGATATCAACCTTCACTTCACCGGTGACTTTCACGCAATTGGAGCTGCCAACAACTTATTAGCAGCCCTCATCGACAACCATATTTACCAGGGAAATGAATTAAATATCGACCCACGTAAAATTGTATGGAAACGCTGTGTTGACATGAATGACCGCCAGCTTCGTTTTGTAACAGACGGACTTGGTGGAAGAATCAATGGCGTACCAAGAGAGGACGGATATGACATCACTGTTGCTTCCGAAATCATGGCTGTTCTGTGTCTGTCTAAAGACATTACAGATTTGAAAGAAAGACTTGGTCGCATCATTGTTGGTTATACATATGGAAAGATTTCTGAGCAAAAACCAGTAACCGCTCACGACCTTCACGCAGAAGGAGCTATGTGCGCACTGTTAAAAGATGCTTTGAAGCCGAACCTTGTTCAGACACTGGAGCACACTCCGGCGATTATTCACGGTGGACCATTTGCAAATATCGCACACGGCTGTAACTCTGTAACAGCTACAAAGATGGCTCTGAACCTCGCTGATTACGCCATCACAGAAGCCGGATTTGGCGCTGACCTCGGTGCTGAGAAATTCCTGGATATCAAGTGCCGCATGGCTGGCTTGAAGCCAAATGCAGTTGTTATCGTAGCAACAGTACGCGCTCTGAAATACAACGGCGGTGTTGCAAAAGCGGATCTGAACCAAGAGAACTTAGAGGCTCTGGAAAAAGGTATCCCGAACCTGATGAAACATGTAAATAATATTAAAAATGTATACGGACTTCCTTGTGTTGTTGCAATCAATGCATTCCCAACAGACACAAAGGCTGAGCTTGATCTTGTAGAAGCAAAATGTAAAGAAGTCGGCGTCAACGTTGCTCTCTCTGAGGTATGGGCAAAAGGCGGCGAAGGTGGTCTTAAGCTGGCAGAAGAAGTGATCCGCTTATGTGATGAGCCAAATGACTTCCACTACTGCTATGAGGAGGATACAACGATCCAGGAGAAATTAGACCAGATCGTACAGAAAGTTTACGGTGGAAGAAAAGCTGTCCTGACACCTGCTGCCCAGAAACAGGCAAAACAGCTCTCTGACCTTGGATTTGAAAATGCTCCGATCTGTATGGCAAAGACTCAATACAGTTTAACAGATGATGCCACTAAACTCGGTGCACCGACAGATTTCGACGTTACTGTAAGAAACTTAAAGATTTCTGCAGGAGCCGGATTCATCGTAGCATTGACCGGAGATATCATGACCATGCCAGGACTTCCAAAAGTACCGGCTGCTGAAAGAATTGATGTCGATGCAGAAGGAAAGATTACAGGATTGTTCTAAACTTACAATAAATATGGAAGACTGGGATTTCTGACACGTTGAGGTTTTGAAATTTTACTACGCCATTTATTAAAGAGGAGTTACACAAACTCACCTAAAAAACAGGTTCAAACAGTGTGTAACTCCTCTTAATTATGCTCGTAAAATTTCAACCTCTTCCTATCATCTGAAATCCCAGTCTTCCGTATTTCATGCGGTAGTTTACGGCATACTTTCGTAAAACTCTTTTTCGAAATAATCTTCTTTTAAATATTCCTATGCTAAATTTTTAGAACATTTCGAGAGCAAAGAAAAATAAGGTTGTTTTTACGTGAAAACATTCTAATTCAATTTGAATTCACGTAAAAATATCCCCACCCAGGGTTTCTGTTCTAGGCGGGATGCTTATATGTTATATTCTACTATGTTCTTTAGAAAAATTTTGCGATTTCTTCTAATTCTTTTCTCTTTGGCATATTGGCTTCTTTTGCTTTGTAACCAACCGCGATGACTGCAACTACATTTTCTGTCTCAGGAATATGAAGCATCTCACGAATAGCTTCGCCGTCCCGGATTCCCATGACTAATGTGTCAAGCCCAAGCTCTGTTGCCTTGAGAAGCAGATTCTCATTCTGCAGTCCAAGATCATAGTATCCCCAGCCGTCTCCAGCTTCATTTACCGGATTTCCTTCATTATCAAATCCAACGAGTCCTTTTACAAATGTTGCAACGATTAACGCGCCTGCACCTGCTGAATTTTTCTGATTGAATTCCGGCAGACATTTTTGACTGAATTCTGCAACCTTGTCCTCGGATAATACACAGTAATATCTGGAAGTCTGTGTATTTTTCCATGACGGTGCAAGACTTGCTGCCTTGATCAAAGTCTCCACCTGCTCTTTCGTTACTTTCTTCTCAGCATCATAATGTCTGATGCTCCGTCTCGTTTCAAATGCTGTCTGTAATTCCATAAAAAGTACCTCGCTTTCTAAATATCTGTTTTATAACAACATTGTCATATAAAATGGAATATAAGTAATCCCATCTTGATATTTCAAGTTTTTTTGTTATCTTCGATCGTCTTGTCTAGTTAAAATAAATTGCGCGCTCCTCTACAGTCAGATCTTTAATGACCTCTCCGGCAATGATTAATCCAACGACTGATGGTACAAATGCCACGCTTCCTGGAATGTCACGCCTCTCTGTACATTTGTGTTTTGCACCCGGAGGGCAGATGCAGTGATTTCTGCAGCTGATAGCCATATCCTCCAGTGGTCTCGTTGGCTTCTCCTCGGAATATACCACTTTCAATTTCTTCACGCCACGCTGTTTTAACTCACGGCGCATAACCTTCGCAAGTGGACACATCTTTGTCTTGTAAATGTCTGCCACACGAAATGCACTTGGATCAAGTTTATTACCAGCTCCCATACTGCTGATAATCGGCACTTTCATCTCTTTTGCTTTCATAACAAGTTCAATTTTGGCAGTCACCGTATCTACCGCATCAATCACGTAATCATACTGAGCAAACGGAAACTCCTCTGCATTCTCCGGAAGGAAAAAACATTTGTGAACATTTACTTCAATATCTGGGTTGATGTCCAACATTCTCTCCTTCATCACATCTGTTTTATACTGTCCAACAGTCTTTCTCGTAGCAATGATCTGACGGTTCAAATTCGTCAGGCACACCTTATCATCATCAATCAGATCAAAATGACCGACTCCGCTTCTTACAAGAGCCTCACACACATATCCACCGACTCCGCCAATACCAAACACTGCGACTCTGGAATTCTTTAATTTATCCATTGCTTCTTTTCCTAGCAATAACTGTGTTCTTGAAAACTGATTTAACATCTGTTGCAGTCCCCTTTTCTTACCATTTCAATAGGTTATCATTATATAAGAAATAAATGTCATTGTCAATTTTTTCAAAAGTTATTCGGCAAAATCAGTTTCTATCCACTTATGAAACTTTCTTCTGAGGAATTATAAAAATAAATATCAGCGAACTGACTAACAATAATCCCGGATAGAACAACTTCGGTATTACATCAAATGCTGAAAGTTCATGCCCCATCTCGTGAATTGCAGACAATGCCACCAACATCTGCGCACCATAAGGAATGACTCCCTGTGAAATACAGGAAAATGTGTCCAACAGTGATGCTGCTTTGCTGTGTGTAATTCCATATTCTTCAGACATCTCCACTGCAATTGGATTTGCCATGACAATAGCCACCGTGTTATTCGCCGTTGCGATATCCATTGCAGCTACTAAAAGCCCCATGCCAAACTGACCGCCCTTTCGTCCACGAAATATCCTGCGTATCACAGACAGCAGCGCCTCAAAGCCGCCATACTCGCGAATCAACGCACACAATGCTGCTACCAGTACCGCTACCATACAAGTCTCAAACATTCCGGAAATTCCAGATCCCATGCTGCTGATCAAATCCGCAAAACTTGTCTGTCCTGTCGCAAGCATAATTACAATTCCAGAGAAAATACCGATCAAAAGTACGAGAAATACATTAATCCCGATAATACCGCCAATCAGTACTAAAATATATGGAACCATCTGAATCAGATGATACTCATGGTTCACTGTCCCGCCAAGATCCGTACGCAATGACAATACAAGTATCAGACCTAACGTTACCAATGCTGCCGGAAATGCAATCCAGAAATTCTCCCGGAATTTATCCTTCATCGGACAGCCCTGTCCGTTGCACGCCGCAATCGTCGTGTCTGATATAAAAGAAAGATTGTCCCCAAACATAGCACCACCCATGACCGAACCGATGCAGAGCGCCAGATCAAATCCTGAAGCATCAGAAACTGCCGCTGCGATCGGGGCAATCAATGTAATTGTTCCGACTGAAGTTCCCATAGCTGTTGATACAAAACACGCAACTACAAATAACACCGCCACGGAAAACTTGGACGGAATCAGTGAAAGCATGAAATATGCCACACTCTCTGCACTGCTTCTTCCCACAACTCCAACAAAGCTCCCCGCCACAAGGAATATCAACAACATTGTAATAATATTCTTATCTGCCAGTCCCTGCGCCATGATGGACAATTTATCATCAAAACTGACTTCCCTGTTTTGAAAACAGGCCACTAAAATTGCCACCATAAATGCAAGTACAATTGGAATGTTGTAAAATCCCATCGGTATCTTCATCACATATTCAAAAACAATTCCAAGCCCCAGATACAAAACCAAAAATACACCAATTGGCATAAGTGCCTTTGGATTACTCTTTTTCATAATTTCCCCAGTCCTCTCATCTTTTCTTTTTCACTATCATAGTCTATTCCATGCCTCCCAGTCAAGTTATTTCAATAGTTTTTAACCGTTTACGGTTATTTTTTAATTTTCGGATATTTATCATTGATTTTCACCCGTTTTATAGATATACTAATTTTAACAAAATGTTTTAAGGAGGCGCTGTTATGAAGTCATTAGGGGAAGAATTCAAAGAAAGAAAAAAAGAACTTGGCATTACAACAGAACAGCTTTCCAGACTTTCCGGCATACCGATAGGTACCATCAACAAGATTCTGAATGGCGAGACAAAATCTCCACGCTATGCAACACTGAAAGCACTGAATGATGTCCTTTTTAGAGATATCGATTCCGGTATTGCTGGAATCAGAGAGGCCGCTGTAGCCTGTACTTTTTCTTCCGATAAGAAACAGGGCGAATACACTCTGGACGACTACTATGCCCTCCCAGACGATGTTCGTGCTGAACTCATCGACGGGCATCTGATCTTTCTGGAAGCACCTCGCTCTGTACACCAGGAACTGATCAGTGAACTGCTTTTCGAGCTTAAGCTATATATCCGCAATAACAAAGGTACATGTAAAGTCCTTCCTGCCCCGCTTGATGTGCAGCTCGACTGCGATAACCGCACAATGATCCAGCCGGATATCTCCGTAATCTGCCAGCTTGACCGGCTTGTGGAAAAAGGCGTCTACGGCGCACCGGATTTTTGTATTGAAATTGTGTCTCTTTCCAGCCGCAGCCGCGATTACATAAAAAAAGTTTCTAAATATCAGATCGCCGGTGTCCGGGAATACTGGATCGTAGATCCGAAACGTGAGACTGTACTGTGCTATTTCTTCGAAGGAGAAGATTATCCCCAGATGTATACATTTGATGATATTATCCCTGTTATGATTTATGATGGAAAACTGGAGATTAATTTTGCTGATATAAAAGACAGATTGATCTAAGCATGCAGCAGCGTACGCCACAGCGACAATTTAAAGTACCAAAAAATGTGTTTGAAATATCTCTGAAATGTGTTCAAAATATGAAATCAAATAATTTTCTCATATAGTAATACCATAACCGGCATCGTCACAATCGCAAGTAACGTTGTCATAACATTAATTGCACTACTATATTTTGAATTCCCGCCGTATACCTGGCACATCTGTGTAATAGTTGATGCTGACGGCGTAATAACAGCAAGGAATATAACAAGCAGAATTTTCTCACCTTGTAGATGCCATGTAACCAGACCACTGATTTTCAGAATAATCAGTGCCAGCACCGGCACAAGCAACAATCTTAAAAATGTAACTGCGTATACTCTTCGATTTGTAAATATATCCCGAAGGTTCATACCGGCAATCAACATCCCGGTTACAATCATACTTACCGGCCCGATCGTGCTTCCCACTGCACGAAGTGTATCATCTACAATCACCGGCAAATGAATCTTCAGCAAAAACAAAACCGCTCCTATGAAAATTGCAATCATATTGATGTTAAGCACAATCTTTCTCCAGTCAATCCTATCCCCTGAACTGATAATATATTTTCCATGTGTCCACATAAAAATCAACTGCACAGCCATGAATACACACCCGTATACGACCCACTCGTCCCCCAGTACATAAGTCACAATCGGTACAATCAGATTTCCGGAATTAGAGTAGTATATAGAAGCGACCTCCACTTCATCCAGATGAAATGTTTTTCCCATAATCCATACTGCTATCAATAATAAGACTTGCAAAACTACCGAAGCAACCAGCGCAAGAAACATACCTTGTACTTTATCCGGCGTATAATCTATCTGAAATGCATTGATCATAGCACACGGAATCACAATATATAAGACAATTTTCGACAAAATTTTGCTGTCATCGTCCGTTACAAGTCCCAGCTTCACTATCACATATCCCATGAGAATCATGAGAAATAATTCGGCAATCTGTTCTGCAAGCAATACACTAATCTGCATAATCGAATTCAAGTCCTTTCTTATCAAGTCTATGCTTTAACCAAAAATAATTCATACTTATTATAAACTCTTGTGTATGATTCCAAGTACCGTTCTTAATTCTTCCACATCAATCTGTCCCGGTGCAGATACTTTTCCCGCCGCACCAAATGTAAGTGCTGAGCCAAAGACTTCCCCACACATGCGGCTTACTACCCCGGTTACTGCCATAGACATTGTAATAACCGGGCGGTCTGCATAGCATCGTCTCATTTCTTCCGTAGCAGACAAAAGTGTCAGAACATCTTCTGTGCTCTGCGGCATCACCGCAATCTTTGGAATATCAGCTCCAAGTTCCTGCATTTTTCGCATACGCGAAATTAATTCTGCCTTCGGAGGTGTCTTCCTAAAATCATGATTAGAAGCAATCACCTTTACTCCACATTCATGCGACGTTTTTACAACTTTTTCCACATATGTATCCCCGATAAATGCTTCTACATCTACAAGGTCCACATACCCGCTTTTCGCAATTTTTTCATTCAGCTCTACATATTCATCTGGTTCTATCGCGCGCTCGCCACCTTCCTTCGCGGTGCGAAATGTAAAAAGAATCGGTGTCTCTCCAAGAATATCTCTCAACTGCTTCGCAGCATTTTCCACACTTTCGTAATTATCCACTTCCTCGAACCAGTCCACACGCCACTCCACTACATCTGCTCCTATCTCACAGATATGCTTCGCCTGATTCAAAATCTCATCTATCGTCTTACCAACAATCGGTACACAGATTTTCGGAATAGCCTCACCGATTGCAACATTTCTTACTACTACAGGTTTCATAATCTAGTCCTTCCAGCTAATATTTGCCTCCAGTATATCACAAATATAAAAAAAGGGACACCGTTAATCACTAATGGGGACGTAGTACTTTGACGTTTTGCCACGTTTTGCTACGTCCCCTGTTTATTTTTTAACACTTGCAATTTTTCATTTTTTTGCTATACTCTATAACTGTACGAAATTTTATATAGAACTATGGTATAATTGGAAACGACACAAGTGTATGCTTGATAACGAACAACACAAGTGTCTTTTTTGTACTCTTTTTTAACTAATTACACTTGCGATTTCAGCTATGATTATCTGCATTATGTGTCCAGTCATGAGTCTGATTGCAACTATACTTTTCAAAAATGCTGGTTCAAACATTATTTCGACATGGTTCCAGACCACATTTTTCAATTTTCCTGTTGCATTTTTCTGGCAGATTTTCTACTGCGGACCATGTATCCGTTTTATCTTTGGAAAAATGTTTTCAAATAAAGAGAATGCAGTAGCGAAAAATGTTGTAACAGAATAATTTTTACTAAGTAATCTTTTATCGTATGCCCGGCAGCTAGAAAAGGTCAGTCTGCTGAATCTTTTTATCATATGCCTGTTATCAAAAAAGCGGGTAGTTGGTTAATCATGTTATAATTAACCTCTACTCGCTTTTATTTTCTCTCACCGTTGCTTTTCTTTAACTGTTTTTATCAATTTCCTCTTTCACCAGCAATGTCGTATAGTACGTCGCCTTCTCCGGCATTTCTTCTACACTGTGATAGATTTTTTCTTCTTCCATGCCACAATTTTCAATCATCCATGCCTCCTGCCTCTGTTCTTTCAGAACTTTCTTCACATCCGACAATTTTGAAGCTGCCTTCATAAGAATCTTATTTCCCGGAAGCTTCAACGCCTCTTGGATATCATAGTTAGATGGAATAATATGAAGCTGCTCGGATCGGTCTGCAAGGCTGTCTCCCAGTTTGGCTGCAACTGCACAAAATGATGGAACTCCATTAATAATCTCTGCATCATATCCGCACTTTTTTACAATACGCTGGATATAAATATAAGTGGAATAAACCGTTGGATCTCCAAGTGTCAAGTATGCCACATTTTTACCTTCATCCAGTTTCTTTATGATTTCTTCTGATACTTTTTGATAATTCTTTTCTAAAATTTTCCGGTCTTTCGTCATCGGTGAAGACAGTCCCAGACATTCTTTCTGATCCATATCCTTCACAATTCCAGATGCAATTTTATAACTGATTGCATGTTCTTTTCCATCAGCAGGCACTGCGATTACCGGACAATTCTGAATCGTCTCCACTGCCAAGTACGTCATTAACTTAGGATCTCCCGGACCGACACCGACACCATATAATCTTCCACTCATTTTTTATAATTCCTCATTCATATTTTTATTCCCACATAATTCTGTATCCAATCAGGGACACCCTGATTCACAAAAAGGGACGCCGCAAAAAGCAATTTGGGACGTAGCATTTTAACATTTTACTACGTCCCCACCCCATTAATTTTTAACTTAATATTCCATCCATGAATGCGATAATTCCTGCCTCGACTTCATTTTTTATCTCTGCGTAATTATGGATTTCATGACGATATCCGGAATATAGTTTTGTTGTTACTGTATGGCCGGTCTGTATCAACCAGTTACTTACCTGGTAGACGCCTACTCCGTATTCGCCGACTGGATCCTGGTCTCCTGCGATGTTGTAAATTGGCAGGTCAATTGGAACTTTATCTGCCCACTTGGTTCCTTCGATCTGTTCCATCATTTGTATAAAATCATAGATTGAACGATTACTGGTTGGTCTTGTAAATGCGTCAAATGGGTCTTCTGCATGGTCGCGTTGTACATAAGGCTCTGCGCAGATCCATTCATTTCCGATACTGATCTCGCCGCACCGCTCGCACATCCAGCCCATCAGTTCCCCTGCAAATTCTGGATTAGATTCCTCGCCGTGTCCGGCATCAATTACTTCTTTCAGCTTTTCTCCCACTTCTTTTGCTCCGCGGAAGATTCCGGTTGTACCGCAAATAGTAGCTCCTGTCAGTTCATCTCCATATTTTGCAATGAAATCTCTTGTTATAAAAGATCCCATGCTGTGGCCAAATAAAAAATATGGCAAGTCCGGATATTTTCCGCACACAATTTCTTTTAATGTATGCTCATCTTCCATCATGGTATGTGGACCTTTATCTCCCCAATCGCCCCATACCTCATTGACCATCGCAGTTTTTCCATGTCCGACATGGTCGTCTGCTGCCACAATATATCCTGCATCTAAAAATGCAGAAATCATATGTAGATAACGTCTGGAATGTTCTCCGAATCCGTGGATTACCTGAACAATTCCCTTCGGTTTGCAAGCTGGAACGTAAATCCACCCCTGAACCTGATCGCGTCCGTTAAAAGACGCAAATGATACTTCATGTAACATAACGACATACCGTTACTGAAAACTTATAAAAAGTTACAAACTTCTATGTTTCATTCCTACTTCAACGAGTATGCTTTTGATGATATAAATATCTATCTA